>Ga0213859_10000121_pt1 | contig 34315 bp, 42 predicted proteins | sample PICome_2_FD_160133 | JGI IMG/M metagenome (GOLD analysis project Ga0213859, IMG submission 160133) | Coastal seawater microbial communities near Pivers Island, North Carolina, United States - PICO304 | ecosystem: Environmental > Aquatic > Marine > Coastal | place: USA: North Carolina...
GTTCGTGTGCGGGATGCCAGATAGTTTGTTTCATGGTGGCTGTGCCTTTCTGTTGGGGGGTGGGCCTTCTCGTGGGTGGGCCTAATATGACAGCGGGGTTGCAGCTGCCGACTTAATGGCGGGTTCTGTGATGGCTTGGGGGTGCGACCCACACCACTCATAGGCTGAGCGGTAGGAGAAGAACTGTTGATTTAGTAAGCGCTCGACTTGAAGCGGCTTGAGTTTCCTGACCTCACGCTTGCATTCATATTCAGCGCGGCGCTGGTGGTGTGTTCCGTAGGTGTCGATTACCCACACCATCAGAATGATGAAGAGGCAGAAGGGGATAACAGCAAGCTTTACAGCTCGCTCAAGTGTTGCGTTCTCGGGGTGGACGTGGCGTCTAGTCATGAGGGTGTGTCCTTAGTAGGCGATGAAAAGCGACGTGAGGATGATGAGTGTGAGGCAGTCAATGGGAAGGAGTCTTGAGAGCCCAATCAGGGCTGTGGCCAAGGCGATAGTTGCGAGGATGAGTTGGGGGGTCATGTTGTGCCTTTGTTGAAGTGGGTGGCAGGAGTGGGGTGGGTTGCGCTTCTGCGCTCCTCAATTCCACCTTGACTCCAAGCGTAGCTCATGCTACAGATACAGTCAAGTTGATTGTTCAACTATTTTCACCGAGGCGATAAGGAGCCCAATCATGCACCCATCCAAAGCGGATCTCATCTCTCAATATAGAGGGAAGACTAAGCTCGCAGAAGCAACGAACTGCTCAAGAGCGCATATACATGACATCATCAGAGGGCGGCGCGTGGCTGCCAAAGAGCTCGCCATCACGCTCGCGATAAAGGCGAATGAAGTCTTTAACGTCAACTTCTTCGAGCCTAACGATTTCAACCCTGAGCTGAGCACAGCGCTGAGAAACCTCCAGCCTGATGTTAAATTCTTAATCACCTACCTTGACTCTAAGGTTGCTCAGTCAATGACCGCTGAGGAGCTGACGCTCGCCAGCCCTGATGACCTCGAGCTGCTCACCGCCCTCCATGAATGTGTCTGGGACGGACAGCGCCAATTGATCCATCAGGGCTCAACGCTCATTGAGCTCGATGACCATGATCCTGACCTTGTGGATGTCGACTAATGAAGGAGATCGACGTGAGGCGAGCGATTCACAAGCTTGACCTCAAGCCCAACACCAAGCTGACCCTCTTGGGGATCCTCTGCTATGTGAAGTGGGATAGCTTCACCGGGCAGGTGAGCGCTAAGGACATCAGCAAAGAGATGAACATCAATGAGCGCTCAGTGAAGCGAGCACTGAAAGAGCTCATTGACTTAGGGCTATTGACCAGATCAGCCCAACGACGTAACGAGACCCAACATCATCGAGCCATGACCAAAGTCAATGTTGAGCTCATCACTGGGACCATTATCACGCGGTCACCCAGTGTCATAAAGACACCCCCTAGTGACATATTGTCACTACCCCCTAGTGACATAGTGACACCCCCTAGTGACATAGTGACACCCCCTAGTGACATAGTGCCACTACCCCCTAGTGACATAGTGACACCCCCTAGTGACATATTGCCACTACCCCCTAGTGACATAGTGCCACTACCCCCTAGTGACATAGTGACACCCAATACAACTAAGGATAACAACAAAGGATATACAACAGAGGTTTCAACAGAGGAGAGCAATGAAGAAGACAACCTCATCAGCTCGCTCTGTGAGCTTGGGTTGATCCCTGAGAACATTGAGAAGTCAGTTGAGATCCAGATGGGGATTGGCAAGACACGCATTGAGGCTCTGAGGATCCTGCACAACATGCAGAAGAAGTATATTGAGAACCAGAGGCGAAAAAAAGTATTAATCAGAGGAGGATTTAAATGAGCGACTTCACGAGACTTGGCAGCGCCCAAGAATGGGATCACATCACTCACAGGCTCATGGAGCTTAAGGCACAGTTTCAGATGAGACAACTCCACAGTCCAAGAGAGGTGAAACAACTAGGTGATTACTCTCACCTCAATTCAACCAATCTCGAGGATCTGGACTGGATTGACGAAGCAGCTCCAAGGCTCACCATCAAAGAGATTCCTCTCTGCGGTAGATGTGATGATGGCTGGTTGAGAGTGCAGGATACTCGCAACTGCGTGAAGCTCTGCCACTATTGCGAGCTCCCCAGAAGGCGCGCCAAGCGTCTCAATAAGCTGGAGCTCCCTGCTGACTCAGTTGGCATGCACCTTGGCCGCTACATCTGGGACAGCCCAGACCAAGAACGGCGCGTCACCTCGATGCTCAATCACCTCAATGGTTCACAGCGGCTCCCTCATTGCCCCAGCTCCTACCTTTGGGGTCCACCGGGGAACGGCAAAACATCCTTACTTTATTGCTTGGCTCGATGGGGGTCCTTCAACGATTTGAGGGTTACCTACATAAGCCACACCAACCTCATGAACCAAATCAAGGAAGGCTTCGGGGAAGGCAAGCGGCGTGATCCTCTGCGCGGCTGGCTGGATCGAACTGACTTGCTGTTGCTCGATGAGCTGGGAGGGCTTGGAGGTCACGCGAATAAAACCGCGTGGTATGTCAGCCAGACCACGGAGATTCTCGGCTCGATCTATGAGCGGTGGTCAGGAGGTAAGTTGGGTGTGGTGATGACAAGCAACCTCCAGCCTCAGCAGCTCGCCCAAGTATTTGGGCGTAACGTCGCGGCGCTTAGTCGTCTTCGAGCAATGTTCGGGTCTCCCATCCAGATGACTGGACCTGACCGGAGACAGAGCGCTGATGAGCGGCTAAAGGAATGGGGCCTTTGACAGAGCCTCAAGCTTATGCTCTATTGGTTTTGCGCCTCCCTGCCCTAGACCCATAGTCTCTTGAATTGCGTTCACTCTATCATTTCAACCGAGTGGGGAGGCCACCCTTTATCTTGGAGCGTGATAAACCTTAGCGCTCGTAATTCGTCCAGTGATTGAAGCGCGATAATGAATAAGCATTGCTCCTGGATTGATTGTGAAGATCGAGCGCTCAAAGCTTGATGATCTATAGCAGGGCGCAACATCAACTGAGCCTGTGATGTTTATTTTGAGTTGACCAAAACCCTCAACAAATTCAGAGGTCATTAACGTGACCTCATGGTGAGGGTCAACAAGCTCGAGCTCAATTGGAACTTCATGAGCAGTGAAAAGGACATTCATATTCTCTCCTCTCCTTGTGTTTATTGTTATACATATGTATAACAAAAATTGAAGTGGGTTAATGAGGAGTTGACCTGAATGGGCGGGGGGGCTGGGTGCTGCCTCCTCGCCTTTTCTTTTTTCGGGAGAAAAGCATGAGCGGCAAAAGTCAAACGATAGCCTTGAGGGTGACCCCCAATGAACACAGCTTCGTTGCCAATGAGGCCAAGAAATTCGGCTGCACAAGCTCAGCGCTTATCAGAGCACTCATCAAGATCCACTTCGACTCACGAAAGAATCAAGGCGATTTAGCACAGCGCGTTGAGCGCTATCTGGAGGCACCACATGACTAGTAGTATTAACAAGATCTGTCTCATTGGGAATCTGGGCAAAGATGCCGAGATGCGACAAACGACCGGCGGCGCTTCATATTGCCACTTCTCGATGGCGACATCAGAGCGGCGCAAACAAGGAGAGCAGTGGATTGAGGAGACCGAGTGGCACACAATCAAGGTCTGGGGCAAGTCGGCCCCAAGGGCAGCAGAGCTGAAGAAGGGTGGCTCAGTTTACGTTGAGGGTCGATTGTCCTCCTATGAAGTCAATGGTCAACGGCGGTGGGAGGTCATCGCTTATTGCTGGAAAAATCTGACAGCCAAGAGTGATCACCTCCTCCCTCCTGATCCCCCTCAGCGAAGCGCTTGGAGTGCCACACCAGGAGGATGGTCATGAGTGAACGTTATGAGCGCAAGGTACTGGAGCGCCTCGAGGAGCTCTTGGTGCTTAATGCCAGAGATCATGGTGACTACCTAAGTGAGCAAAGCCGGGATCTGCTCGATAGAATCAGAGAAGTCCTCAATGCTGAGGAGGCCATATATAAAAAAGAAAATGTTACCCACAACGCGCGCGCGCGCGCGCAAGGGGGCCAAGATGGCGATCAAGGCTGAAGCAAAAGAGCAGCTCCTCGAGGCGCTCAAAGAAGGCGCCACCATTGAAGGAGCTTGCGCTTGGGCCGGCATCGCTAAGCAAACTTATTACCGCTGGTGTAAGACTGACCCTGAGTGGGCTGACCTCAGTGAGCGCGCCATGAACTTTGCTGAGGTCATCTTGCTTCGGCAACTCAAAAGAGCCGCTGAAGATAAGATGGGAGATTGGAGAGGAACCGCTTGGATTCTTGAACGGCGGTGGGCTGAGCGATGGGGGGCGCGTCAAGAGGTCCAGCTCAACCATAACCAAGCAAACGACGGCGGCGCGTCTATGGTCATGGCGATGATTTTACAAACTGACGAGAGAGTTAAACAATTAGAGAAGGAGAAGGAAAGTGATGATGAAGACGTATGACACCACCAAGATCAACGCGGCTCCTGTTCTCGCTCGATGGGCGTTTCAAGATAGGAACCTAGTGAAGCTCTTGAAGCTGAGAGCTGATAAAGGCGGCGCTGGCGCTGAGCTCGCTGAGGAGCTGCACAATGTTTATAGAAAACGCCTCGAGGAGCTTGAGGCGATGATCACCAAGAGGTCAAAGTGATGGTTCAAATTTGCCTAATGCGTGAGTGGTCGATGCTTCATCACTTATTTAGTGCTACCTATGAGATTGAGGGTGATTGGGTCAAGGTCGCTGAGGAGAGTCAAGATCATGGTTGGCAGCGCTCCACAGTGGACATCATCAACGCTGAGGTTGGCGCGACTGTTCACAAGCACACCACTGATAAGGACGGGCGCAAAAACACCACAATCTGGCGCGTGACTGAGGAAGGCCTTAAGCTATGGGAGAACCAAGAGAGCTAAGCCTCAACCCACTCCAGCAAGACCTCATCGCGAGGATCAGAAGACAAGATAGAATCATCGCGGCTCGATGTGGTTGGGGAGCTGGCAAGACTTCAGCGCTAGTATTCAGCATCCTCTTTATTTCCAAGTGGCGCGCCGGGAGCTCCAGCTTACTGGTGACCGACACCAACCCCAGATACAACTCTGTGTTGATGCCTGAGATGGAAAAATGGTTGTCGCCATTGGGCTGGACCTATAACCACTCTCTGAGGCAGTGGCTAGACCCAACCACAGGCTCAACGGTGTGGTGTCGCTCTTACTTTCGACCCGGCACAAGGGACGCAACCCATAACCCGCTTGAGGGTTTGAATATCACCTCTGGCTGCTGTCTCATCGACGAGTGCCAGACGCTCACCGCTGAGGTGGCGCATAAAGCGCTTGGTCGTCTGCGCTCAGGTCCATCTCCCATCATGATCCTTGTGGGCCTTCCTGTGGCTGACGCTTGGTGGTGTGCTATGGCTGAGGGCGCTGGGCTATCACCTCTGCTCTTCACCTCATACGTCAACAAGGCCCATCTCTCTGACGAGTGGTTTGAGGCTACTGAGCTGCTCCCTAAAGAAGAGCGTGAAGCCATGGTGATGAATAAGCCGCGTCCACCAAGCGGCTTGGTCTATTCAGAGTTTGACGTTGATACGATGGTGATTGATGATTGGGAGTACTCGCCAGAGATGAGCGCGAGGATTGCTATTGACTGGGGATTCAGAAAGCCATCAGTGCTCATCCTCGCTCATGATGAACGGTTAGGCGCTGATGTGATCTGTGCTGAGCTGAACCCCAATGAGGTCACCATTGAGCAGCTAGCCTTAATGATCCTCGCTATTGCTTGGCCGCGCTCGATTCAGGACCAAGCGCCAGCGCCTCGCATATGGCTTGATGAGGGTTGCGCTGACAAAGCCGGCAAAGCTCGCAACGACCAAACCGGCGCTTCAGCATTTCGAGCAATGCGAGCAGCTCCCCCCAAAGGTTTAGGGATCCCGTTGAGGTCAACCACTGATCCAATCAGAACCGATATTCTCAACGGGGTGCAGAAGCTCAAGCGAGCATTCACGCGGCGTCAATATCTCATCACTCGTGAAGTCTGGGACGCTGGCGAACGCTCACCGGGCAACTCAATCAGGAAGGCGCTGCTCTCTTATCAGTGGGAGCGAACCAAAGAACAGCCTAAGAAGGATGGGCGAGAAGACCCACTTGACGCGCTCAGATATGATTGCATCATGTGGCGATGGGCAGATGATTCCACAGTGGACCGGCGCAAGTATCAACCCAGAGCCTCACCGCGATCAAGAAAGGTCAGGGTTGGAGGCGCTAGAGCAAGAGGGAACTTTTAATTGCTGAGAGAGTCAGAGCAATATAAAGAGCGGTCGCTCACAATTGTGCTTTTAGACTTGGTCAACTCAACTGGCTTTGTTGAGACCGCTGGCGCTCAACGTGCAGCGCGATGGTTTCAGTATCACGACCGGCTGACGCGCTCCCTTCTCTATCGCTTCAGCGGCCGAGAGATCGACAGGTCAGACGGGTTCCTCTTTACGTTTGATCTAGCTCATGAGGCGCTCAGCTTCGCGCTTTATTACCAGCAGACGATTCCCCAGAAGATCCACATTAAAGCAAGAATTGGGATTCATTATGGCTGTGTTGTTGAGGTGCATCAAATTGAGCTTTTGGTATTGGTGGGAGCGAAGCCCATTGAGGTGGAGGGCTTGTCAAAGAATATCGCGGCGAGGATCATGAGCTTGGCTCAACCCGGTCAGGTCTTGCTGAGCGCGCCAGCTTTTGAGCGCGTCAAGAACAGGTCCAACGGGATGACCCCAAAAGGGACGCGCTATGCTTGCGTGGGGCTTTATCGTCTACAGGGAGTGAAAGAGCCTCAGGTTATTTATGCCGCCGGCTTACATATCAAAACACTTCAGCCACCACCATCAACCGCCAAGGTCAAGAGGTTGGGCGGCCCAAGAAAGGTCAGGTCTCGAATGAGGCACAAATCATTTTTAGAGTGGTCTGAATTTATACTCCTCTTTTTATTTTGGTTAGCATTGGGCTATCTGGCCGTGCATATGTGGCCATACATTAAATTTAAATTCTGGGAGTGGTGGAATGAACAACGATGAGGAGAAGAAGACAAAGCGCGGCTGGTGGTTCTCTGTAATCTTTATGGGTTTGGTGATGGGCCTGATTATCTTTTTGGCTCGCGTGGAAATAATTGAAAAAAATAGAGATGTGCTCATTGGAATCTTGGGGATGATTACGGGTTCAATCTCCTCAATGCTCGCTATTGCCAGCGGTCGAGATCCAGCTGAGGTTGATGAGCTCAGGGGAGAGGTGGGCAAGCTTAACGCTGACAGGGCGGCGCTCATCGCTCGCCTCAGAGATGCTAATATTCAGCTTCAACTGAAGAATGATCACTTGCTGGAATTACAGCTGGCGATGATCAAGGCGCTCACCAAGCTAGAGGTGAATTTTGTTTCAGAAGAGGTTGAGCTTCATGAGCAGGTCAAGGAGTGGTTACCTTCTGTTGAAAAAAAAGAAGAAAACGGTTAGGCTTAAGGGAATCATAAGGAGCGCCCATGAATGAGCGTACAGCACCCAAACACTTAAGAGCGTCAACGCCTCGCTTTGGCGTTAAGGGAATCACAGGGACTCAGCTGAATGCCGGCACCTTGTCGGTAGAGTCTAACCCAGAGCTCACCGGCCTCAATTGGGTTCAAGCTGCTGAGGAGATGTTAAGGACTGATCCCATAGTGAGGCGCTCTTGGCACATGTTGAGGCAGACCTTACTGAGCGCTACTTGGAGATTCACTCCAGGGATTGAGGGTGACTTGGTGAGTGAAGAGCTGGCCCGGTACGCTAATGAAGCGTTTGGCCTCGACGGTCACTCGGGACAAATGGAGAGCTCATGGGAAGAACAACTGAGCTATCTTTTTGAATTTGTCCCTCTTGGTTATCGCTACGCTGAAGAGGTCTACAAGGTTGGGCCTGACTCAACGGGAAAAGTTAAGGTGTGGCTGAGTCATTACGCTGACCGGGAACCTAGCGCTCACAGTCGTTGGCTGAGTCGCGACTCTCAACACCTCGATGGGGTTCTTCAGAATATGGTTGGATCAGGGAAACAGCCAGAGCCCATCCCAGCCAACAAGCTCCTCCTGCTCACGCTCAACCGTACCGGCTCAAACTTCGAGGGCGTTGGAATGTTGCGCCCTGTGTGGTGGTGGTGGCGAACTAAGCAGCGCGTCTCAAACCTCATGTGTGTAGGGCTCGACCGTTGGGCCGTTCCGACTCCCAAGGTAGTGGTTGACCGCTCGACCGCTGAACAAATCGGGCTCACTGATGGTGATATTGACGCGATGATCAACGACGCTGAAGCTCAGGCTCAAGCGTTCATCTCATCAGAGCAGAGCTATCTTGTTGAGAACTCAGCGGTAAAGTTTGAGACTTACGCCGCTCAGCCTAATCTTTACGCTGATGGCCCAATCAATATAATTTCCAAATGTGACAGCCAGATTGCAGCCGCTTTCCTCGCTCAGTTCGCTGATTTGGGCCAGACTGAAACCGGCGCTCGATCTGTGGGAGAAATCCACCTCTCAGTATTTCGGCGCGCTGCAATTAACCTTTGTGACTTGGTGGCTGCTCAGGTGAGCGGCCCTGACCGTAGAGGAGCCGGCACGATTGGCCGGCTGATTCGCTGGAACTATGGAGCGGTTGACCCTTCTAAACTTCCTCGCCTCACTCACACTGGCCTTGACACTGATGAGCTTGGAAGCTCGCTTAATGCTCTGCCTCAACTGGTGACAGCGGGGCTCATCACTCCAGACGATGAGCTAGAGCGAGTCATCAGGGCCAAGATTGGTGCAGGGGATTTGCCTGAAGATGCTCAGCGTAGCGCTGTTTCTCGAATCCCAACTTATAGCGGTGGCGTGTCTGCTCTAGCTGAGACCCTGATCAAGAGGCGGCGCAATGGTTAAGGCGATCAAGAAGAAGAAGAAGAGGACCGAAGCCCAAACACCGGCCAAGCCTCAAGAGCGCATCAGAGGAAGCAAGGCCAATCCAGAAGGGTCAGCCAGCGGCTCACGTGGTGGCATCGAGATCGGAGAGCGAGCGCAGAAGGCGCTTGAGAACATGAGGGACAGCCACAATGAACGATACACGAACGCTCATCGCCAAGTTAATATGGGTCAGCTTAAAGCTGTGTATCGTCGCGGCGCTGGCGCTTTCTCTGTTAGTCACCGGCCTGGTATGACTCGAAATGGTTGGGCGCTGGCTCGCGTTCGAGCGTTCCTTAAACTGGTGGGTAAGGGTGAGCGCAAGAAAGCTTATACCGGTGACCTTGATCTCTTGCCTGATGGTCACCCATCCAAGCCAGCAGCTGAGAAGAAGGCTGAGCTGAATCTGAAGCGATACGATCACATTGATTTCACTCCACCCAAAGGAGCGCAAGAGGCTGGAAGGCGAGCGCTTGAGGTGAGAGAGAGCAAGCCCATCTCCCAGCGAGGTATGACCTCAGTGGGCATCTCTCGAGCTCGCGACCTCTCCAACGGTCGAAAGATGAGCCCCGATACAGTACGCCGAATGCTCGCCTATTTCACACGTCACCAATCTGACAAGCAGGGCTCAACTTGGAGCGATCAAGGGAAGGGCTGGCAAGCTTGGCACGGTTGGGGCGGTGACGCTGGCTTTGCTTGGGCCCGAAAGGTAGTTAACCAAATGGACGCCGCCGATAAAAAAGCGCAAGCGCTCAGGGCATACTCTGAAGCGCTATCAACCCAACACACTTATGATATCCCTGATGGCCTCACAATTGGCCGGCCTTTCAAGACGCTGTCTCTGGGCCAAGTCAGCTCTCGAATGAGCGGTCAGGATATCGGCAAAGAGATCACTATGGAGATGCTCAGTGAAATGGTCAGAGTTTTCAACGCTCGCCGCGCTGAAGATCCTGTGGTGATTGATTGGCAGCACGCCACATCTCCTTATCAAGACGGTCCACCAGCTCCACCAGAGAGCGGCAACGCTCTGGGGCTCATCGCTGATCTTGAGCTGAGAGAAGATGGCCTTTACGCAATTCCCGCTTACAATGAGCGCGGCTTGAATGTCGTTGCTGAAGCCGGTGGAGTCTTGTGGAGCTCCCCTGAGTTTCTCGCCGGGGATGTATTTGACAGAGCTGGAGGAAGTCACATTGGAACCGCTCAGTTATTGGCGGTCACCCTTACACCAAGGCCAGCTCAATCACACTCTAAAATTGACAGAGTCACCCTCAATGAAAGGTTTGCAGACATGGATGACCTCGCCAACATGGACCTCGATGATCTTCGCGCCATGCTCATCTCAAAAGATGAGATGGTCAAAAGACTCGAGGCCCAAATCAAAGAAATGAAGAAGGACGCTGAGTCTAAGATCTCTTCTGACGCGCTCGAGGAGCAAGACAAGGACAAAGAAGAGAAGATGAGCGAAGACGAAGACAAAGAGAAGAAAATGGCTGAAGACAAAAAAGATCACTACAAGATGAGTGAGGCTGTGAGCCCTGAGCTGCTCTCTGAGTTCAACGCTCTTCGTGAGAAAAATGAGCAAATGGCTAAACGCCTTGAGACCATCGAGCGAGAAAAGCGCTCGATCGAAAAGCGCGAAGCGGTTAGCGCTCTTCTTCGTGATGGTCGCATCGAGCCAAGTCAAGAAAGCGTTGCCGGCAAAGCTTGGGAGCTCAGAGAAATTCAGCCCGAGTTCTGGCAGATGTTCAGCGAGCGTCCAGCTGGCGCGGCTGTACCTCTTCAAGAGGTTGGTCATGGTGCAAGCGGCCGAGAGATCAACCGCCAATCACTCGACGCAGAAATCAAAAAGCTAGCCGCTGAGAAGAGCATTTCTTACAGCGAGGCGCTTAACCAATTCCGTACTTCAAACCCTGACTTCTATACCAAAGCATTTGGAGGCTGATCATGGCCAACACTGACAATATTTTAAGCTTTGTCGCTGCTGAGGCAATCACTGAGTATGCGATTGTTTCACTCAACGCTGCTGGAAAGGTCGTGATCACTGACGCGGCCACAGACCCTAACGCTATCGGAGTAGCTCAGCGCGCTTGTGAAAGTGGTGAACCTGTTGACGTGGTGATTCATGGTATTACTCGCGTGATTGCTGGCGAGTCACTCACCTTTAACTCTACTCCTCTCCTTGCAGCTGCTCTTGGTGGAAAGGTCCAAGCTTGCGAGCCAGGCGACACGACTTTTTATCAACTCGCTCGAGTAATTCCTAATGCTAATCAAACGAGTGCCAGCGCTGGAGACCAGATTAAGGTCTTGTTCGTTGGACCCACCACGCTCAACACTTAAGAGGTGAACAATGGCCAGCTCATATTCTAATCTCCATCCCGTAGACCAGATCTTAACCAGCCTTGTCGTTGAGGCGGTCCCTAGTGATGATCAGCTCATTGCTGATAAGATCTGTGAAAACATCACCATCCCTGAGCGCTCTGGGACTCTTCTTCTTGAAGAGACTCGCAACTTCATGGGCGCTGGAGCAGGGCTTGACCTCGAGCGCGCTCCAGGTTCATCACGAACTTCAATCGGTGGATTCGACCGCTCATCACAAACCTTCAAGGCCAAGATCTATGGCGCTCAGGACTCCATCGCGATGGAGGACATTCTTGACTCTCAATATCCGGGGAGTGAGGAGCAGCGCATCGCTCGCAAGGTTGCACGAGTGATGAAGCTCGCAAGAGAGAAGCGCTTCGCTGATGTCCTCTTTGACTCAACAGCGTTCGCCACCTCAACACCGGGTATTAAATTTGATGCCGCTGGTGCTGAGCCGCTCACCTTCCTTCATGAGCTTAAGGATACTGTCTTTGCTGCTGCTCATGGGATCAACCCAGACAGCCTCATCTTTGGGCGCGATGTTTTCCGACAGTTAGCGCGTAACCCAGAGATTAGAGGTTATGTGGGGTCAACCTCCAGCGGGCTCGCAAGTGGCAACCGCATTCTTAATGATGAGGCTGTTCTCTCTGTGCTTCGTGATGTGCTTGGAATTCCAAATGTTTACGTTGGCCAAGCTCGCCAAGATACCGCGGTCCCCGGCGCGACTAGCTCAGAGTCTTATATCTGGAATGGCGAGAGTATCTTCATGGGGATCCTCAAGGGCTCTGATGCAATCGTCCAGAAGAGCGGCAACGTTAAGGGTATGCCTGTGGCAGCGCTCAACTTCCAGTTTGGAAGCATGGTGGCCGGTCAATATGACAGCCTCGATAAGACACGCCGCTATGTATACGCTGAAGAAGTCCACGCGGTCCAAGCGATTGACTCAACGCTTGGTCACGTTGTTACCGACTGCTTGACCTGATTCATGTTGATGCTCAGTGAGTGTACATGTGGAGCTGCTCAGCCCACATTATTATCAGAGGATGCTGACCGTAAAGCCATAGATGATCTGTCCCGACAGGTCAAAGGGCGGCGGGGGCCTCTGGCTCAACTCACTCGAGCTAAACGAGATCAGCTTATTGCTGAGGTATCGGCTGAGCGGTCGTTTGAAAAAGCGATGGGCTCAGCGCGGCGCGATCTCCTTGATTTAATGGAGCTCGCTCTTTCCTCTCAAGACCCTCAACTCTTGCTTCAGCTCGATGATCAGCAACTCATGGATTTCATCATGAGAGGCGGCATGGGGTTAGCTGTTGATGAGTTCGTTGAGAGTCAGGAGAGGATCAGAGAGGCGGCGTTGAGAGGGCTTCAAACCATTGAGCCCAATCTTGACCTCAACTCAATTCCAGAGCTTGACACCATCCAAGCTCAAATCACTTCTCAGGTCTTCGAGGATGTTATTCTCCCAGACACCAAGAAGGCGGTGAGGAGCGCTCTCACCTCAATCTCAGTGGGCGTCCCAGCTGAGATTATCATGAGTGATCTAAACTTAGTTCTCACTCGAAGCACAGGGCGCCAGCTCACAGAGGTCAAGACAGCGATCTCACAATATGGGCGTTCAATCTCAGCGGCTGCAGCTGTGGCCGCTGAGCTCGATCATTATTTATACACTGGACCACAGGACGGGATCACCAGACCCTTTTGCAAACCTCTGGTTAACAAGGTGGTGACCAGTGCTCAAATGAGTCAGCTGAACAATGGGCAGGGTCTCCCAGTGATCACCAGCGGCGGCGGTTATAACTGCCGGCACAGCTGGAGCCCAGTGACCGCTTCATTCATTGACTCCGCTGGGCTCGATGTCGCGAAGTCGGCAGATATCAGGAAGGCCAACCAAGGAGGCAAGCGATGAGGAAGACACCCACCGGTCAAGTGATTCATTTTATTTGGAATCCACGGTCACCCTACACAGGCAACGCTACACTCACCGTTGACTTCAGGACCCCCTTCTCAAGTGTGCTGACTCAACAGAGATCAGATGTGAGCGTGACCTCAATCGCCACAGACAGGAGAACGCTGACGCTCTCTGCTCCCGTCGCTGTTGCGCTCGAGCGTGATGAGGTCAGAGCGTTCCTGACTACCACCAGAGATACTTGGTACTCAGTCAAGGTCAGCAGGTTGGGAGGTTCAACCGCTGTTCTTGCTGAGCCGCTACCAAGAGAGCTCGATCTCACTTCAGCCGCTACGCTTAACTTTGCTTCAGCGGCTGTTGATATTCCAGCGGTCAACGCGGTCACCGGGCTCTATCCTTACAAGATCGCCTATGAGTCAGATGCCGGCTCAAACGTCGTTGAGTGTGGAATTCTGAAGGTAACGCCGCGCCCCTTTGACACAGGGCTGAATCATGATCAGCTCGTTGATCGTTTCCCCCAGTTAGCTGACATGGTCCCAAGGCGTCAAAGCGATCTCTTACCACAAATCAGCGCGGCGCTTGATGAGATGATCTTAGCGATTCGTGATCATGTCGTTGCTGATGGCGTGACTGAGGATGAGGTCTTCAACCAAGGCTCATTCATGAGCGCTCACGCCTATTGCACGGCGGCGCTCGTGTATGAGTCAGCTCTTCAGCTTGATGTCGCTGAGCAGATGAGGGCGAGGTGTCAGGAGCTGCTTGAGGTCGCTCTCAGGTCAGTGACTCTTGACCTTGATGGTGATGGGGTTATTGATGAGGGAGAGATTGACCTTAGACGCACCGGCGGCAGCTCAACCGACTTCAGAGCGAGCTGGCGCGGCTACGTCAAGAGCGCCAATGATTCGCGGTTCACACCCACGCGAGGGATGAGGCACTGATGGCGGCGAAGATTAAACTAAACTTGCCGCGCTCACTGTGGACCGCTCAAGACTCTCTGAAGTTGGCGCTGAATACTTTGGCATCAATTAAGCTCAGGACAAGCAAAGGGCTGGATGCAAGCGGCAAGCCTTTCAAGCCTTACAGCACCACTCCGATTTATGTAGCGAAGCGAGGAGCGAGGCTCAAGCCAAAGGGGGGCCGGCCCAGTCGAACAGGCAAAAGCATTTATTATGAGGGCGGCTATAAACAGTACAAGCACCAGAGCCGGCGGCGAGATAAAAGCGCAGAGAGCGCAGAGGTTGACTTGGTTTTGAGCGGCAACATGATGAATAACTTGGTGGTCAAGAGAGTCACCAACACAGGCTTTACAATTGGCCTCACCAAGCATGCTCAATATGGATTCGCGGTCAATGAGACTCGTGAGTTTATCGGGCTAAGCCCTGATGACGTTGAAGTTTTGGTTGAGGCTGTTGAGGCCGAGTTGAGGCGCAAGCTATGAGCCAAGGAATCGCGGCAGCTCTCACTCACTTGGAGAGCATGATCATGGACGTGACCCCAAAGCGAGACGTGCATCATGGGTTTGTTGCTCTGGCTCGAGGAGATGGCAGCACACCACCATTAACTCAGCGGTCGAACTCAACACGCTTCTTTACTCTGGATATCTCTGGCTTTGTTGAGGACGATGGCGCGGCCGGCCTCTCAGGCCGCAGACGCTCAACCATTAATCTCAATGTGCGCTATGACATCCCAAGAGACGCGCTGTATTTACAGCGTATGATTTCAGAGGACGCTGAGAGTTTACTCGTGAAGCTCAAGGGCCCAGAGTATGACCTGGTTAATACTGGTATTGTCTCAGTGATTCCAGCAGCGCCAATCTTAACGCCGGTTGACGCGGTCAATGATACCGGCGCCTTTATCCTGACCCTTCCTTTTGTCCTGTTATATTTGGAGGCCTAATAATGACAGTAACTCATCGATCAATAAGCGTGGCTAAAGAGAACAGCTTTGGGTCACTCAGCAGCTCCACCGGTCTTCCTGATAATTCAGGGCTCACCTATACATCAATCCCGTGTGAGCGTGACCCTATCATTATCCCTGGTGAGGTGGTCGCCTCAGAGCGGAATGACGCTCGAGACGGTTCTTACTTTGTGCCACCAGAGCCGGACACAGTGTGGAGCGGCGGCAGTCGCGTGAGAAGGCGCACTGGTCAAGTAGTGGTCAGGGTCGACCTCACCACAATTGGCACCAGTACTGACACTTACGCTTCCAACTATCTGGGACATCTCTTAGGCGCTGGCCTTAAGAATCAGCTTCCCTCTATTGTTGACGGTGACGCGGCGAGCGCTATCACTAGCGTTAACCAGTTCACCCCAACCACGCCTTATGCAGTCGCTGACACTGGCTGCTTGATTGGCGCTGAGCTCAATGGGCGCGCTGAATATTCAGCGATCACTGATAATGATGTTGGTGGTGATGTTACGGTTTCACCGGCCTTCAGCGCTGGCTTCACTGGAACGCCCACGCTCTATTCATTGGCGACTTGGTACGTTCCATCAAGGAACGACACAGGGACCAAAGACCACTCACTGAGCTTCAGAGTTGATGGCGTCAATTATCGCTCTTACGCTTATGGCTGTGTGCTCGAGAGTCTTTCGATCTCGCTCGACAATGGCCGGCTTATGGGAGAGTTCACTTATCAGGCGGCGCTCATCCAAGACGACCACGCCAGCGCAGTTGGACCAATCGAGCCCGTCTATAACGCGGGTTCCCCTCCATTCTTCAGGGGCTCATATGTCGTGATCTCTGATGGCTCACCGGCAAGCCTTTCAAATGGCACAGTCGGAGAGACTCAAGGGCGAATCGCGCTGGACTGTGAAGACTTCACGTTGACGCTCACCAACACTCTCACACCACTGGGACACTCAAACAGCATCCTAGCAATGAGCGGTATGGATATTAGTGACGTATCGGTTGAGCTGAGTCTCACTCTCTCAACGGTGAATACGACAATCGCTAACGATTATTTTAACCGCACCGTTCGCCAAGTCATCGTTGGTACTGGCCCAATTGCTGATGGCAAGGGTTGTGCGCTCATGATCCCGGCGGCTCAGCTCACCAATGACCCAAGCGTTTATGACGTGAGCGGTAACGATATCGTCAGGCAACAGCTCACCTATCAACAGAGCCGCTATGCTGGAGACTTCACAACAGCTGCCTATGAGAGCAACGCTGGAAACTCACCGTTTAGATTAGGGCTTGGTGTCTGATGTTGCGCTTTCTCACTGATTCATCTCAGACCATTGAAGTGGTGGCGACCTGTGACCCAGAGGTGTTATGTGATGAGACATCGAGGCAACTCTATCTTGACTCGGGTGACATCGAGACGCTTGAGTCAGTCGGTGAGGATGCAACCTGCTTCACGCTCAAGGCGCTCTCACCAAGTGAGAGGGAACAAGCTGAGGTCAGGGCTGGAGCTCTTCGGCGGTCAGAGCTTGGCCGGCTCCTCTGGTCTGAAGCCCCAAGTGATTCAGCTGAGCGAGCGCGATGGCACCATGAGCTCTCTGATGATGAGCGTGAGGCTATGGCTGGATACCAAGCTTACTTATCTAGAGTCTATCTTGAAATGATTCGAGGCGCTCTCGTTCACATTGATGGCGAGGCGGCGAGCGTTGAGCAGCTCGCCATGATTCGGCCAGAAAGTCACAGAGTTCAAGTCATCTCCGAGTTGGTCCTCCACATTCAGAGAATCAGTCTGCTAGGTATTGAGGGAAAATAGCGCTTGCGGCTTCGGTGTGGCTTGGTCACTCTCGAGGCCGCGCTTGGAGTTGCGACCAATGCAGAGCTAATCCAAAGCTAAGAGCTCAGCGCGGCTCCTGTGGTGGACCCTTTCAGCAAGGGCTACCGCTTGTTCAAGAGGATGATGATGGCCTCTACGTTGAGGGCTTCAGGGTCTGCCCCGACAGCGGCGAGGACTTCAGCGATTTGAAAATTAGGTCTTGCCCGGTGGCTGGAGCCAACAGGATGGCCAGCATCATCGTTTCATACCGTCGCCACCAGTCTGGCCTTCTTTCTATTGAGCGAGCATATCCTAAACCAACTTGTGCTATTATCGAAGCGTTTGAGACTTTACACAGAAACTCAGAGGCAGCCCAGATCAGGGCTCAAGAAAGAGCGATGAGGCAGAGTGATGGCTAACAGTGAGGTTCAGATTGAGGTCACCCTTGACTCAAAGAGCGCATTAGCTGGGCTTGCAAAACTACAGAAGGGCGCTGAGGTAGTGGGTGAAGGGTTCAGCGCTCTGGGTGAGTCGGTGGAAGAGGTGGGCGGTGTGTCAGGTGAGGCGCTCATGGGGCTGGGTGAAAGCATTGGTGGAGTCGTTACATCAATGAAAGATGTGACCGCAGCGGCTGCTGTTGCCGGTGGCTCATTCTCCGCGTTGCTTGGTCCCATTGGAGCGGTTGCGATTGCTGCCGTGGGTGCTTATGAAGCATTTCAAGAGCTCTTTGGGGCCAGTGAAGAAGCGGCTGCACATGCTGAAGCGTTGGCTGAATCTTACAAAGGCGCGGCGGCTGACCTTACTGACTTTATGAGTGAGCTGGCTATGGCTGGCCACACCCTCTCAGTGGAGAGGGTTCGAGAGCTTGAGCAAATCTCTAGGCTTTCTCAGGCTCAATCTGACGAAGCCAAAAGCCTGAGAGAGGAGAGCGCTGAGCGAAGAGCTAGGATTGAGTTACTCAATGAAGAGATGCGAGCGCAAGATGAGCTGATAAATCAGCTGTCAGGGACTCAAGCAAGTTATGCAACGTTAGTGTCATTGACTCGTGATCAAAGCAAGCTTAGGACTGAAGCTGCCCAGCTTTCTCGTGAGGCAGCTCAAAGAGATCATGAGGCGGCACAACTGGCGATTGAGGGAGCGAAGGCCGCTGTTCAGCTTGAGGAGGCGAAGCGCGAGGAGTTCAAGAAGACCGCTGAGTTTAGGCAGCAGGTCCAAGAGAAAGAAACGCTTCTTTTGGAGCAAGCGGCTCTCGACCGCTTGGCCAAACTCAAGGGGAGTGCTGAGGCTGAGATTGTCACAGCGGTCACAGCATCAGGGCGCAAAGTGAGAGAGGTGGCCAAGGTTGAAGACGTGGCTGAGCGAGTTAAAAATGAAGCTATCGCGGCTGAGCGTGTGAGGCTTGAGGCTGAGATTGATCAGATCAATGAAAGGGCAGAAGCGAGGAGAAAAGCAGAGCGAGCGCGGCGGCTCGCTGCTCGCCGCGCTAATGCCGCCAAGGAGCTGGCGCTTGAGCGCATTAAGCAGGCAGAGCTTGCAAGGATCAGGATGGCAGAGATTGAGGCCATCAGGCTCAACGGGGCTAGTGCTCTTGAAGTGTTGCAGCTTCAGTATGAAGTTCAGGTCACGCTCGCCGGTGACAATCAGCGCAAGCTCACAGCGCTTGAACTTGAGTTTGAAAATAGGCGCACTGTGATTGTGCAGGAGGAAGAGCGCAAGAGACAAGAGGCGGCGAGGGTGGCCGCTGAAGAGGAACAGCGAAAAGCTCAACAGCGTCAAGCGTTTATCCTAAGTAGTTTGGAGTTCGACGCTCGAATGATGGAGGATGGGCTTGATAAAGAGCTTCAGCTGCTTAACCTTAAATATCGGCGTGAGGTTGAGCTTGCAGAGCACACTCAGGAAGAGCTCACAGAGCTTCAGAGGAGACATGAGGCTGAGCGCCTCGCGATCACTGAGAGAGCGACCAAGGCCCAGATTGAAATCTTGAATCAGCCTGAGCGCTTAATCAAATACACCACAGCGCTGAGCGAGGGCTTAGCGGAGAGCACCTACAACGCGGCTCTGTTTGGTGAGTCCTTCACTGAAAGCATTGGTGATATCCTTGTATCACTGGGCCGCCAAGCTGGAGTTGAATCGCTCATGGAGCTCGCAAAGGGAACAGCCGCGCTCTTCCTAAATCCAGCGCTCGCCTCTAATCACTTTGTGGCGTCTGCAATCTTTGGTTCAGCGGCGGCTATAGCAGGCTCAGCGGGTAAGGCGATGGGCGGCGGCGGTGGTGGTGGAGCGTCAGCAGCTGCTCGAGGCGCTTCGCCTTCTGGAGCTCCACAGACAGCGCCAGCGCCAGAGAGGGAGAGGGCTGAGTCAACCTCGATGGTCTTCAATATCAACTTTGGCAACTCAACGATCTACGACACCAAGAGAGCGGCTCAGGATGCTATGGCCAGCGAGATCATGAGAACGATGAACCGGCAGCGGCGGGGCTCGCCTCGCTTCATAGGAGTATGACCAATGCCTTTAAATAATCCGGCGCCTCAGTTTGGGTTGCTCACTGAGTACGACCTGAGAGACCTCAGTGGAGTCAAGCTCTTCACGCGAGGGTCGAGCCCCATCACCCTCCCCACCTTCTCAGCGGGTGAGGGCGTGTATGAAGACGCGGTCTTCCTTCTTAATGGGCGAGCCAGCGCAACCAACAACACAGCAACATCACAAGCCTATCTCTCAGCAACCTTTGGGTCAGTTTGGAGCGTGAGCTTGACTGAAGATGACAAGGTTAGGGTCCAATCAGATGTTGACTTTTCGCTTGTGCTCACCGGGTCAAATGACGCGCTAGGCTTTGGCTCAGCCTCCATCTCTGCCACCTTGGTGGGGTCTGACTATGTGGTCACAGCTCCACATGACTGGACCAGAGGATTACTTGACCTCACCAACGTCACTTATCGAATCACCAGCGCCGGCGGCGCTTCTCAATTTGAGTGGCCAAAGTTCTCAAAGGTCCAAGTTCAAGATGTCACCGTCTTCCTTAGAGATCGCTCAGCGGTAAGCGATGCTGACGCCTTCAGCCTATCCACTATTGAAGAGCTCGATCAGACAGCGGTGAGTAATGTGGGCGTGACTTGGTCAGTGACTGATGATGGCTATTGCCGCTGCTACTACCTGAGCTCACTGGGTGACATCACTTGGAACAGCGACACCTTCAGAGATACGCTAGGCTTTGAGGGTGACGAGACGCCAGCGACATCTGGCGGCTATTCAACCCTGACCTCAACTCACAAGATTGCTGGTGTCCTCATCCCATCGAGGCCATATCAAGGCCATCATCTCAACGTCGAAAATATGAGCCAATCACGCCGGCTCATTGGCGGTGGCTATGTGTCCAATCACATTGGCTCTTATGTGGTGAGCTCGCTCCTCTTTGACCTTGACGCGCTCCTTGATCAGGTCAGTGACTACCGGCACTTCTCAAACCGTTGGCTCCCTCTCTGCTCTTCAGGTGAGCGGGTGAACTTTTATCAAGGTTGGGGCGATTCGCGGCGCTCGCTGAGGTCAGCACAGGTCACAGCCTCACAGCCAGCTTATGACACTCTATACTCATCAGAGGATGATGGTGAGTATGGGAGAATCAGAGGGTCACTCCTGACCTCTGAGTTTGGCTTGGTTTATCCCGGGAGGCTCAAGCGGCGCGTTCCTGTACAAATGGAGATCGAGCATTTATGAGCAACTCATTCACCTCACCACCGGTCTTAGTGGATCCAGCGAGGACAACGGCAGGCTTGACGATTCGATCAGAGGAGGCGAGCAGGCTGGGAGATATGAGCAATTACGCGTTCGCTCATCTTGGCTGTGGCAACGTCTTAACCCAAGCTTGGGATGATGATGTCTGGCCTTTCTCACTCACCACCATGACAGACGTTTGTGAGTGGATTATCCCTCATCCCAGTGAAGAGCACGTTGAGCTTAAGTTTGTCATCATGGCTCACACCACAGCGGCAGGCTCAACCGCTAAGGTGACTGTTCAATTTCCACTCAGCGGTAACTCTTACTTTTCGACAGCCACCATCACAGACAGTGCTCGATTTGGTTCAAGCTTTAACGTGGTCACTGTAGCGATAAGCGCAGTTGAAGATGAAACCATCGCTTACGCTCGCCTCTCACTTCAAGCGGCCAGCGGCGCGGTGATTGATGTCGCTGGAGTGCAAGCGAGCTGGAGCCCATTGAGCTCACCTCTGGCAGCTCGAGCGCTTGACCAATACGGTGCTGAGGTCATCCCCTTTGGGGCTTCTCGCCTCGCCGCTGACCTTCCTCTGACCTCTCGTTTTGGTGTTGATCAGGTCAACAATATCACCCAGATGAGGAAGAGGATGAGGACGCTGCTGAGCTGGTCTGGTGTCAGTGAGAGCGACACCTACACTCTTCAAGGCGCTCTCCATAACGCGGCTGAAGGGCTAGGATCATTTGACCCTCAACTCCTCTACTCTGAGGCGGCGCTCTTCGCTGGGATGTCTGAGAATGATCTGGATGTTGACGTATACATCAAGGCCGCCAATGTGGGTGGCTCGCCGCTTATCATCGAGGTGTTTGGCTATCGCCTCTCCATCACTGGAAACGGGTGGAGCTCCTTTGGGCTTGACCTGAGATTACCTGAGATTGAGAGAGGTGTTGAGTTTAGGCTCCCCATGTATCGAGTAGGATTGGAGCCAACTCAACACAATGCTGATATACTGCTGAGTGATTCCAACAGGATCGCCACAGCGCCACACGTCACCGGCCTTTGTATTTTAGGAGTTTGAAATGTTAGTGCCTTCAGCCTACCAAAGACTTCCGAGAGTTCAGGGTTGTCACAATGGCCGCTTGCTGTTTGGAGGTGCTGTGAGTCAGATGGCCTCAGCGCTCGCTCAGCTCACCAGAGCCAAAGCGCTCAGTGAAGCTCATTATTATGTTGGGCGCGGCGTGCTCACTGTGGCCGGTGGTCGCTCTTATATTGGCTTTGGCTTGAAGGGCGCGAGCACTTACAATTTCCTCCATCAATCCAATCCAGCGGCCTCTCACATCGCGGTGATATTTCAGTACATCAGCGCTAACCATCGCAACACAGCGGTAAGAGTAGACATCGAGCTGAGAGACACAGCGGCTAACTCTTACACAGGGAATATCTTGGATTATGGCGTGAGGTTTGGAGAGACTGAGCTTGAATCATCACCCAGAAATCCTGTGGTGAGTTCAACCGGTGCTGAGCTCATAGCAGCTCCAACCAACACTAGTCCAGAAGCGCCAAGGCCGCTCTTTGTCCCTGTGGCGAATCGCGGCGAGCTGCTCAACATCTCGATGGAGGCCACCCAAGTGATACCGCTCTCAGTTCACATCTATGACCTCTTCTTAGCTGAGGTGACACCATGATTGATTCTCAACATGGGCGGCGCGTCTTCGCGCTTCAGGTCGCTGGCCTTGAATATCGCTATCACAGCAACACTCCACCAACATCGAGCAATCTGGATTCAACGATCACCACAGGAATCAATTACATTGATTTAGAAGGCTTGGTGAGTGTGAGCGACTTCAGCGCCTCAGTGGACCCCAGTGGCGGCGTTGCTGAGTATGACGCGATCACTCTCACACTGGCGATTGATAAAAGGCGCGGCGGCGTTGGTGACGCTGGCATTATCTTTGGCAGGTGTGGAGCTCGCTCTAGTGTGGTGAGGTCCCAGCTTTCAGCTTCAGCTTCTCGGGATGCTGTTGTCTTCAGCACAAGCTCTGATCTATCATCATTGAGCTTCCCTCGCCTCATGCATATAGGCGCTGAGACTGTGAGAGCGGCATCAGCGACAGCCACAACCCTTAATGTGGCGCGAAGCGTTGGAGGAACACCGCGACAAGCTCACGCTGTAGGCTTGGAGGGCTCATCAACACCAGAGCTCAGCGACACCATCACCACATTCAGAGGGCGATTGGCTAAGCTGTTCATGGCTCACCGTTATCCATCAGGCTCCACGTCAGATTACGTTGAGGTATGCAATGGATTCATCAGTGAGTCGCCTTATATTGAAGAGGGTGACACGGTCTCAATCTCAATGCTCCCTCTCACCGCTCTCATTGATACCTCATTGGCCGACAAGGGGATTGGTCAGACTCGACTCCTCCAAGGCTATCATTATTATGACGGGTTCAACGGCTCTGGCTTAGAGTACATCCTGAGAATTGGGGCAGCTCCTCAGAGCTCTAATGAGTTCATCGAGTTAGCTCCTGACACAGCCTCATCAATTACCGCGTCAACGTTTCAGCTCATCGTTAATAATCAGAGCGGCGGCGCAAATCTCCTCGATGACTTTGACCCCAGCTTAGCCGCTGGCCCAGACGCTGACGACTTCATAGAGGAGCACCCACGATTTCCCAAATTCAGGAGGCAAGAGGATTTCCAAAACTCAGATGAGGGAGTGTTCACCACAGCGCTGAGCTATAGCGCGGCGATTCCCGGCTATGTGGTCAACGCAGACTCAACGCCCAACAACGCACTCTCCGCCGGCCAGATCTCAGCGACTGATTCACTCAGGCTCAATCTTGGTAAGGCTGAGCTCAAACAACACTCGCTTGGAGTGGGTGAGGTTAAAGAATGGCCAGCGGTCATCAATGACACCTTAGAGAGTGATGGCCCATCGAGCGCTTCAGGTTATAGCGGCGGCGTTGCTAAATGGAGGCTCACGCCAGATCATCAGGTAAAAGTTGAGAAGCTCACAAGCTCACCGTTTAGCGCTCAGCTCGCCTTATTCACGACCAGATCAACACTGATATGGGCGCGTGATACTTTGGGCATTGCTCGACCAAGAGCTTGGAGCGCTGAAACCTCAACGCTTGAGCTCCCTGACGTCTCACGCTTGGTCTACCCATTCCAATATTTCATGAACACCAATGGGCGAGTCTTCCAACAGTTTGGCGAGGGCGCTCCAAGGATGTGGTTTGGTGTGGTCGCTGATGGCACAAACCTGAGCGGCTCGCGAGAACTGCCACAACCGCCGGCGGCGTATTATCAGCAGTATGAGAGCGTGATTCTGGTTGAGAATTCGCTGGGCCTTCCCAGCTCCCCAACCTCTGACCTTTATGATGTGGTCATCAGATACTACGACCTTGAAGAAGAAGCGGAGAGAGAGCAGGTCTTCACATGCACCCACGAGTCAACGGCGAGCTTTGGAGGTTCCACAGTGGGCGTTCTCCTGCACATCAGCGATTCAAACAACTTCCCTCTCAACTTCTCCTTTGGGGATTGGCCTGACCAAGATCGAGCGCTGATCTTTAGGGGTGGGCAGCTGACCAGAGAGAGACCCGGTGAGGCGTTGCTCAAACTCTTAGAGTCAGGTGGTGGCGGTCGCATCAACGGAACCTATGACACCTTGGGAGTTGGGCTCAATCTCGACTCATCCCATATTGATGAAGACTCATTCTTAGCCGTTGACTCAGCGGCCTCGCTGCCGGTCACCGGCAACCTCTTTGGGGATGGTCAAGACGTTAAGGGGATCGTTGAGGGTATCCTCAAAATGTTGGGCGCTGTGATTACTATGGCGCGTGATGAGAGCACCGGCTTAAGTCGGCTCACTTTAGTGCCAGTGGGCTTCGAGAAGAGCGCGGCCACTGTCGCAACTGTTGAGGCTGGTGATTGGATTGCTGACCCTCCACCATATTGGGGAATTTATGAAGACATCGTTACTCAGGTGGTCTTCCGGTATGACTATAATCAAGGTGAGCAGGATTATGAGAGTGAGCTGATCTTCAACAATCAAGAGGCCATCTCTCGCTATGGTGGCGAGCGCTCGAAGATCACCATTGAAGTGCCTGGCGTGAGTTCGCTGATCTTTGGGCGGGGAGCTGCTAACGCCTTCTCATACTTCCTTCCAACCTCATCGAGGATCTTCAACTTATTGAGCAATCCACTGAGAACGTGGACCGGTGAGATTGGGACTGGCCAGAGCGCCTATATGGACGTGGGCGCTTATGTCAAAGTAAGCTCACCACACCTCAGAGGCTATTCAGACTCTTATGGCGTGACTGATGGAATCGGCATGATTCGGGCAATCAGACAAAGCCTAGAGGGGGAGGGTTGTCAACTGGAGATAATCAACACTGGGCTGGCTCCAGTGAATTGGAACAGCGCGGCGCGTGTGAGCTCAATCACAAGCCCCACAGCCATCTTAGTTGAAACCAACGCCTTCACCTCATCAGGGTCTGATGTCAGCTTTTTCAGCGCTGGCGATGTCGTCCAGCATCTGCCCAAAGGTGACCAAGACAACCCAAGCGTGAGCCTCACCATTGACTCAATTTTGGGCAGCGAGATTACATTTACCACAGCTCATGGAATCTCCAACATCAATGGTACCATTGAGCCGGTGACTTATGCAGCTGCCTCCACCACTCATAGGGAAGACGCATATTTAGCCGACATCAACAACATCATCAACGTCACCATCTCAGCACAGGAGTATAACTGATATGCCAACAAAGACCCAACTTGAAGACCGCGTGACAGCGCTCGAAAACGAAGTCAGACGACTTCAAAGAGCTGAGCGCCAAGCAGCGATGAACCTGCCACAGATCAAAGAGCGCGAGCTTGATAACCCTGAGGCGAGCTGGAGCCCTGCCGCTCAGCAAGCCTTAGGCCGCGCTCTCTGTGAGTGGGATCAAGTCATCAAAGATCCCGATGCCGAGATTGACCGATATATCAGGTCAAGAGAAGGCCTTGGTTGGAGCTGGTCTGATGAGTACACAAAGAACGGCCAATTTGCTTGGTGTGGAGCGTTCGCCGCGTTCTGCTGGACTCAGGTTAAATTCCCGATTCGTCAAAAGATCTTCCCTAGCTGCTACCGGCTCTATGAGCAATGGAGCAACACGGCGCGACGAATCAAAGACCCCAGCAACATGCTCCCGGGTGACATCGTGGTTATCAGCACAGTCAACGGCGCTAAGTGGGGTGATCACATCACTCTGTGTCATGAAGCCCCAAACGGCGGCGGCTCTTATGAGGCGCTCGAGGGCAACGCGAAAGGCACACTGGGCGATGGTTCCACAGGGGAGGGAGTCATCAAGCAGACTCGACCGCTCAGCCGAGTCATGTTCGTTTATCGTGTCCTCGAGGAGGATCTAGACGTATGAGCGAGAAGAAGAAGAAACGGACGCTGGTCCAAATGTTTGGCGGTCGCAAGTCTATGGCCTTTTATGCTTGCCTCGCTTGTATGATGACCCTCGCATTAATGGACAGAGCACAGGTGCACATCCTGAGCTTGATTGATACACTGTTCTTAGTCTATGCCGGAGCGAATGTCGCAAGGGCGAGCGTTACGAAAACTGATGATAAAGAGGAGTCTTAAATGAGTAAGCTTGGAGTAAGCGACCCAACTAGCGCGGGCGCTGTGGTATGTTGCTTTGATGCCTCAGCGGTCAACAACACTGATTTCAACAACCTGACCTCAGCAAGCTTTTATGATCCCTCCACTGGGTCACAGCTCACTGACGGTCTTAAGTTCGCTTATCTGGGTGTGGCGAGCGCGAGTAAGTTTCATCTCGCGTTTAGGTCCATGAATCCAGCAGATACAGCGACTAACACCGATGGTGTCATTACATCTTTTGGCGGCTTTGACCTCGATACTCAGGCAATTGCCGCCGGTCTCAACATCACCACAGTGAGCTACAAGAAAACTGTAGCGACAGATGATTTGCTGGTTTATGCCGGCTTCAACTACTGATCGAAAGGCTTAGCTAATGGCAGTTTCTTTTTCCACACCCAGCGCGGCAGCGGCTTCAACTGACACGCTTGACAGCGTCACCACCAGAGGAAGCACAACAACAAACTCTATTCAAGTTGGTGGCGTAAACGTCGCCGGTAACTATGCCCTGCCTACCGCAGACGGGACCAACGGCCAATTCCTCCAGACTGATGGTTCAGGCTCTGTTAGCTTTGCCTCAGTGAGTGTCACCGGTGGCCTCACTTACAAGGGCAGCTATAACGCGGCCACCTCAACACCATCGCTTGTCACAGCGCTTAAGGGTGACTTCTATATCATCTCAGTGGCTGGCTCATTGGCCGGTGTTAACCTCGCTGTAGGTGATCACATCGTTTTTAATCAGAACGCGGCCAACCCAGTAACGTCAGCCATGTTTGACGTGATTGATAACAGTGAAGCCGACACGCTTGACAGCGTCACCACCAGAGGGAGCACCACTGCTAACTCTGTGCAGGTGGGTGGGCTCAACGTTGCTGGAAATTATAACCTCCCAGCGGTTGATGGCTCCAACGGTCAAGCGATCACTACCAACGGTTCAGGGACGCTCTCATTTAGCACCGTCCTCACTGATGTGGTACAAGACCCATCTCCTCAGCTTGGTGCGCCGCTCGATGTCAATGGCCAAGCGATCACAAGCGCCTCCAATGGTGACATCACGCTTAACCCTGATGGGACAGGAGAGATTCAGCTTGGTGCTGACCTCATCCCTGATGCTGACGCAACCCACACTATTGGGTCAGAGAGCGAGCGCTTCATCAGCGCTTACACAGATCTCAACGGAGCCATCAGATTCAAGGCTAAGAACGACAGCGGCGGCGTTATCAATAAGGGCCAGGTTGTCTATATCAAGGGGATCTCAGGGACGGTTCCCACTGTGGGCTTGGCTCGAGCAAACAGCGCGGCAACTATGCCAGCTTTTGGTTTGGCGTTGGCGAGCGCCAATGATCAAGCAGAGATGCAGATCATCACGTTTGGAAATCTGACAGACGTGAACACAACCACCTATAGCCTCAGCCTCAATGATACTGTGTTTGTCAGCGCGGCCACTGCTGGAGCGCTCACCAACTCAGCGCCAGCAGGTGAGGCTAACCTCATCCAGAATATTGGGCGTGTTATTCGCGCTGATGCCTCCGCCGGTATAATCAAGGTGGGCGGCGCTGGCCGAAGCAATGCCACCCCAAATCTTGATGATGGCAAGATCTTTAAGGGTAACGCCTCGAACCAAGCTGAGTCAGTCGCGCTCTCTTCTGTCGCGTTGAGCTCGCTCAATGATGACCTCAGCTATTTAGAGCCAGCAAATAACCTGAGCGATGTTAGCAGCGCCTCAGCCGCTCGAACTAACTTGGGCTTAGGGACGGCCGCAACCCAAGACATTGGCACGACTGCCAACGATGTGGTCCAGCTTGATGGTTCAGCGCGTCTTCCTGCTGTTGATGGGTCACAACTCACGAACCTCCCAGCAGCTGCTGGCTCATTATTAGCGTCCAATAACCTGAGCGATGTGGCGAACATCTCAACATCTAGAGCTAATCTAGGCTTAGGGAATGCTGGCCTTTACAACGTAGGCACAGCGGCCTCAAACGTCGTTCAACTTGATGGTTCAGCGCGTCTTCCTGCTGTTGATGGGTCACAACTCACGAACCTTCCAGCACCGGTTGAGAGCGATACACTTGACAGCGTCACCACAAGAGGCTCAAGCACCACTAACTCAGTATCTACGGGGCATCATACGCCATCGAGCGCGGGTTCATATGATTTGGGGTCAACTGTCGCTGAGTGGAGGAACCTCTACTTAGCAGACAACTCAAAGATTGTGATGGGACTGGATCAGGATGTAGAGCTGATCCATGACCCTGATGATGGGCTGATCTTGGATCTAGGTGTGGCCGACGAGTCCAATGACCCACAGCTTCAACTGAGGTCACAAACAACCGGCGCATTCGGACCACGAATGACATTCCGAACAGACAGCGCCTCACCGGCGGCTGGGGATCGAGTTGGGACATTTTTATTCCAAGGTGAAGACAGCGGCAGCGGCGCTCAAGACTATGCAGAGATCCGTGGACTTATCCAAGACCCCACAGCGGCCAATGAGGTGGGCAAGTTATCGCTATTAGCTTGGCCTTCAAGCGCTAACGCCAGAGGGCTCCATGTTCAGGGGATCCCCAGCGTAACAAGTGGCGCAAAAGTCAATATTGATCATGACGGCAACACATACGGCCTACACCTTAACAATGTGCTGGTTGAGGCTACAGCGGCAGAGTTAAGCCTATTGGACGGCGGCTCAACTGTTGGCAGCAGTATCACGATCGCTGATACTGATGGATTCATAGTCAATAACGGGGGCGTAACAAAGCTGATCCCTGCACTCGACCTCAAGACTTATGCAGGCGGCGGTGGTGGCGGTGGATCTCGAACTAGTCCCACCAGCATCACCACAACAACCACGCTCAGCGCCCCGGCGGCCTCCACGCTCGAAGAGATCTATTACATTGACAGCGGCAGCGCTGTGACGGTGACACTAGTGGCAGCGTCAACAGTGGACGGTTTTAAGTACAACTTGAAGAGGTTGGGCGCTGGAGCGGTGACCATCGCTCTAAACGGTTCAGATGTCATTGACCACTCAGGGCAGACAAGTTTCAGCCTAGCGAATCAATACGACTCTATCACGCTCGTCAGTGACGGTACAAACAACCGCTGGTTGATCATCTAATGACTTATCAGACAGATAGACGAGATCAAAAACTAGAGATGCTTGAAGTGATTCCGAGCGGCGCGCCTGTCGTCAACCAGTACTACACGTTAACCGCTCAGGATGATAACTACAGCGCCTCCTACTCGGGATCAGGGACAACTACGCTCACGCTCCCGGCTGGCCACTATTTTGCAAGGTGCACAATCTCAATCACCAGAGCAGCCGCATCACAAAATATACAATTCGAGCTTGAGCTCGATGGGGTCTCTGGTGATCGAATCGGGGTGACAGGTTGGCACAATGATTTAAAGTCTGATTACGCCGCTCATGCATTCACCTTGACGACATCTGGACAGCTCAGGGTCAAAGTATTGAATATTGAAAACAGCGCGCCAACTGTAACTTCAAACTCTAGACTATGGATATGGAGGACGACATGAGTTTTTTAACTGGTGATCGAGCAAGCCCATTTAGCCTAGTTTATAACGTCGGCGCGGCCTATGTGACAACGGGGGTCAGGTGGAACACCACAACCGAAAGCTGGGTGAATACCAACGTAGGAACTAACGGTCTAGGCTTCAGCGGTCGCGGCTTTGTCTGGTGCAGTTTACCGGGTCACTCAGGTTCAGCAGAGTTATTAAGTTATAGTGTCGGTGGAGCTGCTGAGCCTCAATACTCATGGGGCAGCTGCTTTAAGGGGAATGTAACAGCCAGATCAGTGAGCGACGATTGTTCTTTCAGTATAGGCAACAGCACCGAGTTTAGAATCAAGTTCTCTAATCTTCCACAAACGGCCTTATTCTCTACGCTATATTCTCGATGTGGCATCATTAGATTTGCGAGGACGTAATGACATATATTCCGGCAAATACAACGGGGGAGACAATCGCGGTTCCTGCTGGTTTAGCGGTGGTTCCTTCGGCAACTAGCGCCAGTGGTCAGACCTTAGTCACAGGCAATAAGGTTAATCTTGGCTCAGCCTCAGCATTGGAGGGAAGCTGGACACCCTCAGTATCTGGTGACATCATCACCCTTCCGGCGGGTTATTATTACTACCTCGAGGCGGCTCAACAGGGCTATCATGTGGGCTCTGTGCTTACCACTGGCTATCTAGAAACTCAGTGGTATAATGAGACCTCAAGCGTCAGTATTGGGACTATCGGCCTGCTACATATGACAGTTTATGAAGATTCGGCGCTTACATCGTATGATGAGGTGGCTTGCGCTTTTATTGACGCGGTGAGCGCCGACGTCGATGTCAGCGTAAAGATTGGCAATTTCGCTATTGTTGACACTATCAATAACACGAGCGCCCAGAATATATATGCAGGGTATGGGCGGCAGTTAATTTGGAGGTTAGACCCATGATGCAATTGATTCAAGATGAACGCCTAAGACTCGGCGCTATTGTGATTGGTATTCTCTTCTCAATCGCGTTTGTCTCTTATTCTATCGGCGTATATGTGGGCAGCTCCTCAGCGCTCGCCACAGCGGCTATCGAAGAGAGCAAGCTTGTGATTGAGATCAGCGGTCTTAAGGAGCAGTTGAAGAAGGCCAGAGCTGAGAAGGTCCAAGCGGCTGTGAAAGGCTCAGGTCAACAGGTGATCGACTGTCAAGCCACCTGTGCTAAGGAGGTCAACGCGGCGCTTGATGTGACTGCTGAGCTTCTCTGTCAGCGCTTCGAGGACATGCAGAAGAAGAAGAAGGAGCCCGAATGAATCTATTGATCTGGCTCATCCCTTGGACGCTTTCAGTAGGGGCTAATGAAATCTGGATGGGACGCAATGAAGAGAAGGTGGTGGCTGAGCTCATCGAGCTCGAGGGCCGCGCTTTCATGGCGATGCCTGTTCGTGAGTTCGTGAGGGTCAAGCGCAAGGCAGAGAGCGCGACGGGCTATTGCTCAAGCGCTGTTGAAGCCGCTGCCAAAACTGCTCATGAGGAGTGTCTCACCCAGATTAGCGAAGCGGTAAACTTAGAGAAAGCGTCACGAGTGGAGGACCGGCGAACCATTGAAGCGCTTCAGCTTGCGCTCGAGCGTGAGCAGATCCAGAGGGCAGATCATGAGGCGTTTGGCAACACTATGACCTGGGTGACTGTGGGGGTTGGCGCTGTCGCTGTGGGAACGTCCTTAGCGCTTATTGTTAGTCGCGTGAAGTAAGCAAGCTGTACAATAAGGCTTAGGTTCACCCAGTGTACAAGTTGTACACATCTGAGCGCGCCAGAGTAAATGCAGGGAATAGCGGCGCTCAATTTGCTCTGGTGTGTGGTCTGGCCAGAGCTTGGCGTAAGCGCTGAGCGCCTTGGCCTTCTCGCGCCCAAACCACTTCCTAAGGTGATAGTCACGCTCATAAGCGCGCTTCGCCTCTTTCTGGGCCGGTGTCTTTGTTTGGCTTCGCTTGCGCGCTCTCCGGCGGTCTGCCGCTCGATGTCTCTCGCGCTGTTCTGGAGTTTGCTGAGCTCTCCATTGCCGTTCATATATTCTCTGGCGAGCTCTAAAGGCGGCGTGTTTTTCAGGGTCTGCCTTCATTGCCCTATACCAGTCTTTGTGGCCGCGATTAACTTGCTCTCGATATTTCTCATCTGAGCGGTAGCGTCGCTTTGCTCGAGCGCGAGCCTTTGCCTTGTCGACCTCAACTTGCTCTGGGCTCCTATTGGCGCGTCTGACCCGCTCTTGCTCTCTCCTCTTCGCCCTAAGCGCGTCAAGCTCTTCTTTGCTCATGCTGGCGCGCTTCAGCTTTTTGTGCTCTCGATCCCTTTTGCGCTTCTCTTCGATTTGCTCAGGGGTCATCTTGGCGCGGCGCTTGCGCTGTTGGGTTGCATTAGCCTTGGTCATTGGCCTTCCTGTTTCGGGACTTAAGCATATACTCCCTGTGACGCTTGCGAAACACCTCGAGCTCTTCTTCACTCATTCTGGCGCGGCGCTTGCGTTGATACTCGCGCTGATACTCTCGACGTCGAGCGCGATGATCCTCGAGCTGCTCAGGGGTCATCTTGGCTAGGCGCCTTTGTCTGTACTCGCGTTGCTTTTCGCTAAAAGCAAGTCGCTCCTCTGGAGACATGGCGGCATATCTGGCGCGATTAAACGCCCTGACCTCAGCCTTCTCCTCTTCGGTCATATTGGCTCTGACTCGCCTTGAGTACTCGCGATACCTGGCGAGCGTTGCCGCTCTCTTCTCTTCGGGTGTCTTAGGTTCGGTCATTGGTCTTGGCTTTACGTTCGCGATAGTATTGGCGCAGATACTCTCGCCGTGCTTCTCGTTGCTCTTCTGTCTTTTCACGGTGGTACCGGCGCTGCTTTTCGCGCCGCGCCTCGAGCTCTTCTTCACTCATCCTGGCGCGGCGCTTGCGTTGATACTCGCGCCATGCTTCCCGTTGCTCTCCTGTCTTTTCACGGTGGTACCGGCGCTGCTTTTCGCGCCGCGCCTCGAGCTGTTCTTCAGTCATGCTTGCACGGTACTTCCGTTGGTACTCGCGCCGCGCCTCTCGCTGTTCTTCAGTCATGTTTGCATAGCGCAAACGTGCTCTTTCATTATAGCGCGCTCGCTCCTCTGGAGACATAAGGGACCATCGAAGACGATTAAACGCCCTCACCTCTGCCCTTTCCTCTTCGGTCATATTGGCTCTGACTTGCCTTGAGTACTCGCGTTTTTTGGCGAGCGCTGCCGCTCTCTTCTCTTCGGTCATTTGTCTTTCAGCCGTGGAGCTTGTCTCCATCGAGTAACGACTGGACATAATCGTAGGCGCTCCAGTCGACCGGGCTCATCTGCTTGAGCACTTCAATTGCCTTCTCCCGTCGCTCCTTCAGCTTGATGCTTTGGGCCAAGCGCAGAGTCTCCATCCACGCTCCATGAGACATTCTTGGGCCAAACCACTTGGGGAGCATATACTTGAGGATGCTGAACTGGTCATAGAGGTTCTGATGATAGGTTTTGACTTGATCCATAGTGCCAGTGAACCAGTCGTTTGGAATGCTGGCGTCTCTCATTGATCGAGCGGCCAAGCGTGAGTAGAAGAGCGCCTCTTTTTGCTCTGGCGTTAATGATGTGGGAGAGTCCACCATATGAGCGATCAACTCAACGGCGTCACTCAGCTCAAGGCCCCATCCCTTGAGCGCCTTTTGCCACCCATCTTCCGTGCTGAAATCATAGAGCCGATTGGGCTCCTGCTGAGGCTGCTGTTGCTGCTGAGGCTGCTGTTGCTGTGGCCGTGGAGCTGCTGAGCGCTGTGGCCGTGGAGCTGCTGAGCGCTGTGGCTGTGGAGCGGCTGAAGGGGGAGCCTCACCGATAGCTTGAGCCACCACGCGCTCTCTCTCTTGGTCACTGAGGTTTGAGTTTTCTGCAATCTCATCAGCGCCATAAATGCCGCTGACCGCGTCAGGGAACACAGCTCGAAGCGCCATCGTTACGACGCGACTCCTCAGCATCTGCATAGGCATTTTCTTCCAGGTGTGGCCGCGCTGAGTCAGCCCCATTTGGTTTGCCATATCAATGGTGAAGGTGAACTCATGCACAACCTCTTCAGGCTCATCAGTTCGAGCGGTCTTGAGTGTGCAGTGGGTCGCGTCCCAAGAGGTCACCTGAATATAGCGACAGAGCCCAGAGCGCCTCACGATGCCGGCCATAGGATCAGCGCCAAGGGTGGGCTTCCCTTGGATTACTGATCCCTGTTCAGAGAGCATCCCAAGCTCACCGTCAAAGTGATGGCCAAAAGCTGCATGGAGGATAATGAGTTCATGGGTCTTTCGCTGATCATTGTTGGCGAGGAGTGAGGCCATATTAATCGCCTCTTGTACATTTGCGGGATTCCAGATAGTTTGTTTCATGGTGGCTGTGCCTTTCTGTTGGGGGGTGGGCCTTCTCGTGGGTGGGCCTAATATGACAGCGGGGTTGCAGCTGCCGACTTAATGGCGGGTTCTGTGATGGCTTGGGGG
>Ga0213859_10000123_pt1 | contig 34226 bp, 49 predicted proteins | sample PICome_2_FD_160133 | JGI IMG/M metagenome (GOLD analysis project Ga0213859, IMG submission 160133) | Coastal seawater microbial communities near Pivers Island, North Carolina, United States - PICO304 | ecosystem: Environmental > Aquatic > Marine > Coastal | place: USA: North Carolina...
TTTTCGCCGTAAGTCTTTTTCCACATTTTTTCTACATCTTCTTCAAGATAATCTTCATGTTTACGTTTTCCATCCGATGCTTCCGTTCCATCCTTTTCAGATGACATTTCATTTACTCTGTCATAAAGACCAGATTTTGAATTCCATTCCCAATCTTTCTTATCAAAGGCTTTAAGCTTTTTTGCCTTTTGGTATTCCTCTGATGAAAGATGATCGGCTCTTAAATCTATTTTACGACTTTCATTATAGCTTACAATATCCGAATACTTAATTTCATGTTCTTCACCATCTTGGTCTAAGGCAAAGATAACATCATCTTGCCACATATCTCTATTGTCACTATTGTTATTATAAGGATTGTAGATAACATATTCTTGGCCATTGCTTAATTGGATAAAGCCATCATCCTTTTTCATGGCTCTCATTAACTTTCTCCTATTAAACTTAGCTTCAGTAATAGATTCATCTAATGCTTTCTTAAATGATCTAGGATCTTTAATTGGCATATCATTTAATGTAACCTCATCAGTATTAAGATTAACTCTAATCTCACCACCATGATGCCTTAAGTCTAAAATAAGAGTATCATAATTTTTTCCTATTGCAGTTCCTCCTACGATTCGCTTATCGTTTTTCTCAGCCCATCTTGCAATTTTCTTTACTAAAGGTAATGCACCTCTCCTCTTAGCAAATTCTTCAATATTACTAGGAATGTAAACAGCTTCATTAATTGATTCTTTGAATACAATATAAGATTCACCAGCAGAATTAGGATCCTCCAATTCTTTATACTTAACTCTCTTTCTGTCTAAAAGCTTTTTAGTTTCAGGCCATGAACTTGATACATAGGAATAAAGAATAACATTATCATCATCTTCTGTATTAACACCAGCCTTCTTCCATATCTTTTTTGTATCATCATCAGCATCAACAAGGTAATTAATTTCATCACCTATCTTTTTTAGATCGTTTACTATACCTTCCTTAAACTCGGTATACGCGGTTGGAGATTTATCATTACCTGCTGGTCTGTCAATACTTACATCAGTTCCCATGTCATTTACCAATTTCCCATAATTGATATGAATCTTATCTAAGACCTGATCTACCCCAATCATTCTAATCATGTCACCTTTTTTGCCGTTGGCTTTTACCCATTCTTCAGCAGTTTCATAATCAGCATCAGTAGGAGGTACAATATTTAATCTTTTACTTGGACCTGAACTAAATACTGACTTCTTAAAATGTTTCTTAAAGGCCATATAGGCTTTCTTTAGAGTTTTACCTAAATTCTCCTTAATCATTCCACCATGATCAAACATAGATTTATTTACAGTAAAGGTTTTACCGTCTTCCCCTTTAAGTTTCAATACAAAACCGTTATTGTCAAGTACTTCGGCTTCACCGCCCATGTACATAATTTTGGATCCTTTCTTAATCTTCTTAAAATCCTTAAGGTCTATCTTTTTCATATAGTCCTTCTTAAATGCTTCGTATGTCTTAAAGTATTTCATAATTAATGGCAACTTTCTTTGGTTGATTCTGTTTTTGATTTGCAGCAATCTGTCTTAGGTGTTTCTTTAACAGTTGCACAGCCTGTGATAAACACTAGGCTTAAGATGATTGATAATATTTTCATTACTTAATTCCTTGTGATTTCATTTCTTTCTTAATGTCATCTTTAAACATTTTGATGTAATCTTTAGCACCTTTCTTATCACCATCTTCAATCCAATCGATAGCAATACCTAAGTTTCTAAAAGGTGTATGATAATTTACATCTGTTGCAGAATCAAACAGAGCATTAAGAGTTTTAATTGGAGTATTGACATTTACCTTTGATGCAAACTTTAACATTCCTTCATAGTCAAAATCTTTTGACCACATATCACCAGGCTTAAATCCTTCATTTACATCAGACGATTCATTTTTCTTATACCATTCTTTGGCAAGTTTTACTAAATCATCATATGTATGATTTCCACTCAATGCATCACTAACAATAGTTTTACCGCTAGCAGTATCATACATTGCAATGTTATCAAATCCTATACCTTCAGTAAATTCTTTCTTTGGGTCAAATCCTAATTCATCGGCAATAGTTTTAGATAAACTGATATTACCACTAAATTGGTCGTTTCTTAACAGGCCGCCTCTATTCCTAAATCTTTTGGCATTCCTTTTATTTTCATTAATAACCTCGTAGGCTTTTACGTATTTCATATCCTTAGATTAATTTTTTTATATATTCTTTACATACTTACATACTTTGCCCGGTTAGATGAGACCTTTAGGAACTGTCCTACCTGGGCCTTTACCACCTCTACGTCTTAATGCTTCCAATTCTTCAATACCTTCTTGGTGATTTCTAAGATAAGGCAATAATACTCCACCTAATTTTTGTGGATCTGCAAATTGCAATACTTTATCTAAATGCCAATGTGCATTCTTATGATCTTTTTGAGCTTTCTTTGCATTCTTAAGCATGTCCTCAAGAATCCTTACAATTTGATCTCTGTGTCCTTGGAGAGATCTTACTCCACCCACACCTCTGTTATGTATTTCTACAGATTTAGGATCCGAGCCATTAAAGCCCGGATCCTTTATGTTCTGTATTAAGCTCTCATTTACAAATTCGTCAAATGATTTCATCTCTTTACTTTTTTGTGAGACCTTTTAAAATATCCCAGTTTCTTGTTAAGAATACACCAAAGGCAATTCCTGCAGCAATTTTATAGCCAAATACCCAAAGGCCAATACCTACACCTAATGATGCCAATGCAGTAAATCCTTTAGTATCTACCCAGCTAACAATTTTTCCAAAAATTTCTTTAACTTTTTCCATAATAAATGTTTTGTTATTTTTTAAGCTACTTCTAACTCTGCCTGAATCTTTTTGATATGCTTACACATACCTCTAAATTTTCCTGCAGGACAGTCGCAACTTATGTTGTTACCTCTTTTAGTAACAATATATTTATTCCCAGTAGAACCTGTAACTTCAAATTCTTGGGTTTTTATCTTACTAAATGGGTTAATGACCTCTACATCATCAAATGAGATATGATCCTCAACAGGGATCCATCCTGGAAATAAGTACTTTTGCCCTCCTATTGTAGAAAAGGCAATACCCATATGGGATTCTATCTTATACTTCTTCTTGCTCATAGGTAGAAATACGATTCATAAGATCATTAATTTCATCTCTACTTAACCATCCTACTACATCATCGTGGTGATCTGGGAAAAATCGTTTTGTTACCCAGTTATCCTTATCATCCCAGACGGCAATTTCAAAAGAAGAGTATTCATCTGGTGTGCTAAGGTCCTCCCTAGGATTACAGTATGCAAACCCACCACATACAACAGAAAGTGTATGACCGTTCTTAAAATGAGTTTTGGAGTCAAATCCTCCAATGTCCTTCGGTTTAAAAATAATGTTATTGAAGTTCATAAGTTCCTTCTTTATTAAATTGATTTCTAATTTCACTTACCAGCATGTCGGTAGTGATTGACATATCTTTACCGATGAAGTCAACTTCATGCTCTCGGTATTCATATTTTACATGTTCATTGCTTTGTGCAGCAACAAGGTTTGTAAGTACCTCTTTAAGGTCATCACAGTAAATAACGAGATCACTTTCAATGTTCTCAATTTCAAATACCTGACCACCTTTAGGCTTCCAATAAGGAACATTGGTGTCAGAATAGTTTTCGTAATACTGTGTGTGAATTGTAATAGTTGCCATGTTTTCCGTTTTTGAATTATATTTAAATTATAACAAAAGTTCTTTACTTCTGAAAGTTTTCTTAGCACAAATTAACCCATACATCTTTGTAGACAAGAGTCTTTGTATATTCCTCAATAAGAGCACTTCGGAGTTGATTTGCAATTGCCTCACCTTCCTCAATGGAATCTACCCAGATACAAAATTGTGAGTATTCAGAATCCCATCGGATGCGAGGGTCAGTTACCAACGTTTGCAGAAATTCCTGGATGTCATGACCATTGAGCGAATCTACACATTTACATTCTTTAATGAGGTGGGCACCTTGTGTACCGATTCCTACAGATAAACATTCGGCTGTGCCGTCCGAGTTTCTAAAGCCGCTTACATAAAACATAATTAAGAATTTTTAAGTTCAGGCCACTTCTTCAGTAGCATATCACATAGTTCATAGTCTTCCCTTTCTTGGAACAGAAGTAAAAATGCTTCAGCTGCTTGGTAAGGATGTACCTCAGGATTGTGGTCTTTAGGTACTTTACCATCCAAAAGTTCTAAGACATTCAGATCACCAAGAAGAGTTTCGGTATCATACTCATGCATGCTTACCAGGAATTCATTAAGATAATCCCTATCAATGTATTGAGGATTAATTGCCATTCTTATTAGGTTTTGATACTGCAGATGCAAACATAATGATAGAAAGGAAAAGTGCACAGATGCAAAATGCCATTTCATTAAGTGGACCTGCAAAATTAATTACTTGTTGAATTGAGCCTTGTGCTGTCATCCATGCGACAGCCAAGGCAGAGATAGATCCTAAGATCTTTGGTATGTTGACAGTTACATTCATTATCCGATAACTTTAAGCATTGATGCAGTAATGTTCCATACCATACCAGGGTTTCCAACCTCGGCGCATTTGACATTCTTCGGATTGATCTTTGTAACTCGGAATTGTTTTCCGTAAGCCTTTGGGTGATCCACCTCACAGATGGCACCGACATAAAGATTCTTCTTAGCCTCGTGGAGTTCATTACCGAAGCGGTAATTCAGTTGGCTAACGATTGCAGATTTGAGAGACTTAAGTTCCTCAGTACTCATTGTGGCGAGTTGACCTTTGATGTTTTGGATTGTTTCCATGTTTCCGTTTTTAAATTTGTATATTATAAATATAATACAAATAATTGGGAATTGAAAATTTTTCCTAGACTTTTTTCATAAAGTTATTAACAATTTTTTGTTTATTCCCAACCTTCTGGGTCCAAACTTCTAATATACTTTATTCTTTCGATTTCATCTCTAATAGAATCTTGTTGAGTATAAATTCTTAATGTATCATCAATAATTTCCCAGTGCATAATTTCACTTACACTGTCTAGTGCATCCAGGTTTTGGCAAGGTGTGTTAGGATGAAACCTTTCTTGGTTCCATTTGTTAAAGTAAATAGGATCTTCTTCTTTCTTTGAAGAACCTAATGCAAGTATTCCTAAAATGAATATTACAATAAACATGTTTATGTATGTAAAATATCTTTCCATTATCTTTGATTATAGTTAGGTGGGTCCATTTTTCCTTTCTTCCCATTATTAAGAACATTCATCAGTTCATCAATACCTTCCTGGAACTCAGGTTTAGTTCCACCTGTAGGATACATGTATATTTCATTACCGAATGACATTCTCCCTGTTGATGTAGAAGGTGAACACCTTAGGTACCAACCGAATCTAGGAGGCATTAATCGTGTAATGGCGTACCACTGTTTATCTGATGTTTGTACAAGAATACCTTCTACTTTAGTGGTACTCTTCATTTCTTTGGTTTTGATAATCTCTAACATAGTTTTTTTAAATTAGTTCCAATTGCCTATCAAAAGGAAGATAAGATTCAAGTAATGTTTTTTCATCTTCTTTGTACTTAAGTACAGCAACTTCTTTTGCCTTTGCCTCTACCTCGATGTCGACTGAATGGCCGTAGTCATTAATCTTCTCGTAAATAAAATCAGCATGTGCTTGTGCTTTAGACTCCGGGTTTTCAAATGTACGACGACATGATGAATAATGAAAAAGTGCTCTTACGTTATGATAGTCCCACGTGTGCTTTGCTAGGACAAAGGCTTCTTCTTCAGTAAGACCACCTGTGTTGAATCTGTGGTGATGATAATCAAAAGTAATAGGTACCTTTACAGCAGAGAAAATACCATTGTAAAGATCCTTTACTGAATACATACTACCTTTATCATCGTTCTCTACAACAAGCCTTGATTGTGCAGATTCAGAAAGACTAAGATAATTAGAGGCCCATCTACCCATAGTAGCATTCTTATCACCGTATACACCATTACAGTGAATATTGATGGGATACAGGCGAGATTGTGGAAGACCCATAAGATCCATAATCTCAGCATGTTGATTAAGTTCTTTGATTGTTTTTTGAACCAATGTAGGATTAGGAGAACCTAAAACATTAAATGGCCCTGGGTGAAATGATAATCTTTGACCGTACTTAAGAACAAGATTACCGCAACCACGTAAGAGGGTTGAGATTTTTTGATAATCTGGAAGATCTTTAATTTCGTACTCAGACATCCAAGGAAACATATCGGATGACATGCGGTATACCTTGAAGCCGTTTTGTTCATTCCATTTGATAATCTCAATAAGATCACGGATGTTTTGTAATGCAAGGCTGCTTACATGATCCATGCCCTTTTCTTTGAATGTAGCTTTACGACAAGTACGGTTTACTGTAATTGGTTTATTTCTTAGATTAAGATTGATACAACAGTATCCTAGTTGAGTACTCATATTGTTAATATTTTATACAAATATAACAAAAATAATTAAAATCTGAAAGATTCTTCAATTTCTTCTTTAGACTGTAAACTATAGAAATTTCCTCTTTTTACTTTTATGAGGTATTCTTTCCATCTATCTATGAGTTCTTCGGCAGTATGAAGATCGCCCCACATAACACAATCTTCTTTATCAATTTCATCAATCCTATTGATGGCATTAACAAAATCATAAATAGTTACACATCTAAAACCGGTAACACCATCCACTACATTATTTCCATAACCTCCCCAATCTGTAGTTATGATAGGTGTACCGGATAAAGCAGCCTCAACCGCAGTTAAGCCAAAAGGTTCAAAGTATAATGATGGTGTCATAACAGCTTTAGCTTTACTTAATACCTTCTTTCTCTCATCACCTTCTATATAACCAATAAATTCTACATTATCACCAGCATTATCTACCCAAGCACCCCAATCTCCTGTTCCCGCTATTTTAAATTTTTGATTAGGTAATTCTTTTGCAACATCTAATACAATACCTAAGCCTTTATTTTCAATCAATCTTGACATAAATAAAATGTAATCATCTTTTTCTTTAACGTACTTAAAATCATTTTTAGAATGGCTTATTGGTGGAATCACCACATCATTCCATCTATTTGCATATCTCTCTTCATTTTTTGCATACAGCCAACTTTGTAGTGAATGGCACGCATAAACATGGTATGATGTATTATATGATGGTGCATAATGCCCTATATGACCATCAATAACATAGGGTGTTAAATCTCTAAGAGGAAGTACACCTATCACATCACTCCACATACAAATAATAATATCACCTTCTAAAACATTATCTTTTAGTTTATCAAATACTCTCTGTGAAAAATCGTTAAGAAGATTATCTGTAACAGTCGGTGGAGAATTTTCTGAATGCTCCACATGAGTTTTTTTCCAGTCTATATCGCATACATTAAACTTTTCACTACACCCAGGATTAGATTCTTTATAGCCGTAATAATTTACCCTCCACCCTTCTTTATGCAAAAAATCAGTTAAATAATAACTACTTCTTGAAAAAGGATCTATTGTAGGGTTTTTACGAGAAGCATTACCTGGGGTACCAACTATATGTATGGTTGTTCTATTCATATTCCATATTTTTTTACCTTTCTCAAGGTTAACATTTTTATTATGAGAAGTATTTTTTACCCAAGGCTTAAGCCAAGCCATGTGTAATATTTTAGCATCTTCTCCACCAGTTGAAAAATCTTTAGGCATTTCATAATACCAATTCCAAGAAGTATCAATATGCTTATAAAAAGATTTTGGAGTACATAACATCAATAATCCTAATAGGCTATCATCATCTGTCATAGGATAACCTGCTTCTTTAGTTTCATTGAATAGATTAACTGCCTTTTCGTATAAACCTTCTTTCTTCCATCTTTTATTGTTGAATATTAGCACACCTGAATTTATATCTATGATGTTATCTTTATTGATTAAGTCAAATGAACTTTCTAAATATTTTCTTTTCTCTGGTGTTGCTACTGCCCTAAGATAATACCATGCATCTATTTCTTCACTTAAATTATTTCTCATCCTAGGAGATCCTGCCATTACAAAACTATCATCTAACCAGGAAAAGTCTAATTCGGATAAACATACATTATCACAATCAACATACATAGAATATTCATAACCATCAGAAAGAATATTAGGGGTGTTAAAATACCAATAACATTCAGACGGCCAAGTAGTCCAATCAGTTTTAAATGCCTCCTTAGACTTTCTATCAGATAACATTTGAATATTATGATCTGATAGCATCTGAACTTGTTTAACACTTATTGGATCATTACATATAATGAAAAGATCAAACTTATCCGGATTTTTTTCATTAAAAATCTCTAAGCATCTTATTGCATAGTCAACATAATTTTGGTTTACGGTTGTAAACAATGCTATCTTATTCATTAAAATACTATTTTAAATAACCATCTCCAAATTAAGAATGTAATGACTGCGATAGATACCCATGTAACTATCATAGTCCAATTCAATTTTTTATACCACTTCATATGTTAATTGTTTAAGGGTGCTTTAATAGTAGGGTGATATTCATAACCTATAAGATTAAAATCAAACTCCCCATTTAAAATATCCACATTCGTTAAATTTATTACAGGTAACATCATAGGTAATCTTCGAGTTTGTTCTCGTGCTGCATCTAAATGATTTAGATAAAGGTGACAATCCCCAAGGTTTCCTATCAACTGATCTGGCTCCATATTTACTTCTTGTGCAATAAGCTCAAGTAAAAGAGCATAACTTGCAATGTTAAAAGGTAATCCTAAGAATACATCAACGGATCTTTGGTTCCACATTAATGATATTTTTCTTCTAGGTACCTCATCTTTATCTAAAAACTCGTGATCTAATTTTTTAGCAAAATGAATACTTTTTCCTAAACGATGACAAAATATTTCTTGTCTTTCTAATAATGTCAGTTCTGTAGTATACAATTGAAAACCGTAATGGCATGGAGGTAAAGTCATATCTGATAACTTTTCAACATTCCATGCATTAACCATTAATCTCCTACTATCTGGGTTAACTTTAAGATCATGGATTAAATCTGCAATTTGATCCTTCCCATTCCAATCTCTCCATTGTTTACCATAAATAGGACCTAAGTCTCCCCAAGTTTTTGCAAACTCATCATCTGTCTTAATTCTTTCAATGAACTCATCCTGTGTTAAATCATCCAATTCTAAAAGATATGCACATGCTCTTTGATAAGCCTTATAGGCATCACCATTCCAAATGTTACAATTATTTTCTATTAATGTTTTAACGTTGGTATCACCTTTAAGAAACCATTTGAGTTCTTCTATCATTGTCTTAACAGCCATTCTCTTTGTTGTAAGAAGAGGATAACCTTGAGACATATCCCATCGAATAGTATAACCAAATATTGATCTTGTACCTACGCCTGTTCTATCTTTCTTTTCTCTACCGAATTGTAAGATAGTATGTAAAAGATCCTGGTATTGTTCGTCTATTGTGTAATCTTTGTCTATATCCATTTGTTCTTTTTAAAATATAACCACATTGATATTACTGTCACTAAGGTTAAGCCAGTAAATATCCAAAATCCGTTGTCATCAGAGATAAGAGGAACATCATCAAAATTCATTCCCCAAAGCCCAGTGTAAAATGAAAGAGGTAAAAATATAGTTGACCAAATTGTTAAAATATTTAGTCTTCTATTCATTAACTTATCATTTCTTTTATCCAACATTGCCTCTAATACTAAATGAATTTCTAATAACTCTAATTCATTTTTCTTTAAAAGCCTTTTCTTTAATAAGTAAAATTCATCTGTGTTGATTTCTTTACCATCAAAGATTAAGTCTTCAAAATATTCTAATTCTTTTTTTAATTGTTTTTCCATAAATCTAAAGTCCAAAGTAATGATTCAATAAAATAAAGTATACCTACTAATGCCATTCCATAATGAGTCCATTCGCCTTGATGACCGTATGTAAAATCTTGATAGATAGAAGGAATAGCAGATCCCATAATAGAAATACTAAAAAGTATTTTTACCCATCTCCTATCTAAGAATGACTTTGGTTTAACTTCTTCTTTAAGTGTATTATGTAACCAATCATAATCTTCATGTTTACGAGTGGCTAATAATCTAAATGATATTTTATCTGTTAGTTTTTTCATTTCCATAAAAATTTAAAAGGTTCTGTGTTAATTTAATCTTTCTTTCATTATCTATAAAAGGACAATGATAAAGTAAGTTAATAGCAGTTGATTGTATTTTGGTATAATCTACAGGTATTACATTATTTAGTACATCTTTTGAAAAATCTTGAATCCTATTATAATTTACACCTATAGAATAAAAGAAATCATTAAACTTAAAATCCCCTCCTATTACATTATCTGAGAACTTTAAATATATTGTCTTCTTACCGTAAATTAAACCCATCATAACTCCATGTAGTGTTGAAGAAATAATGTATTCACAATCTAAGATATCGTTTATTAAAGATTCATAATCAAAATTACCTTTCAGTGCCTCTTCCCAATCTGTTCCGATTTGTATATCTAATTCCTTTACATTGTAACCTAATAAGCTTTTCTTTAGTATATTTATCGTAGCAGATCCTTTATCATCTATATGAGGTAAAATACCTATCTTACCTTTTTCTCCGGCTTTTAAATTTCCATATAGTGAAGGTAACAGTAATAATGGATCACCGTAAACTTCAGGGCAATCAATACCCATCTTAATTAATTTTCTCCTGGTTAATGGGCCTCTTACTGCTAATACTTTCTTAGGAGTACATTCTCTAGATGAAGTTGTTTCCTTATCCCAATAATGATTACCACCTAAGTCATCCTTTTCACTTATAAAACCTGTACCAAATATGATTGCATTATCAGTAGCCTTTCCCATTATACTACCAGTTGTTAAATAATAAGGTTCTCTATAGTCAGATGTAATTTCACGACCTGTAATTTCTTTCCAAAATCTACAATTGATAGCATCACCAAAATTACAATTAGGTTCAAATTTAAAATTTAAATAAGGATCCTTTATATCTACCCATGTACCTCCGTAAGTATGATCAGCAAAAATACCGTCAGGCGAAGGCTGATATAAAGGATCCCATTTACCTTCATAATAATTAACATAACTTAATAAGGCATCTACATTAGATTTGTAGAAAAATAAACTTTCTAGGTTTGCAAAAGGTTTAATATTAGAATCTTGGTAAATGTTCCATATACATTTTCCTAATATACCTGGCCCTGTTGTCATATGAACTTCATCACTAATCCCATTCGTCTGTATGCATTCCAAAATGTTACCTATTAGATCAGATTTAGGTATACTGCCAATAAATGCATTTGCCATGTATTGAAATGTAAAAGGTATATCATGGCATACCATAACATCAGCATCTAAAATAAAAAGATCATCTAAATTTCTATAAGGAACAAAATCTACATCTGCAAAGAATCCGCCTAATTTATCCAATACATACCATTGAATTAAATCTTTCTTTTGTGCACCATACTTAGAAGATTCAATCAGATCCAAATAATCTTTTTTAAAATAATCAGTGGTAAGTTTTTCATTATCCCAAATTATGATTTCCCAATCATCAGATAATAAATTTTTCCACGAATCAAGGCTTGTGTAAAAATAGGATGGTGGGTTTTTATCACCTACCCAACATAAATGTAATTTTTTAGGTATTTTACAAATATGATTACCTGGTTTAATTTCATTAAGACTTACATTAAACTTATTTAAAGTATTAACTTTTGATGTATGATAGAGCTTTTTTCCTTCTTTGGAATATCCTAACATATCCCACCTTGAAGTATCATTATCTATTAACCTAGATTCATCATCAGATAGAGAAATTTCATTAGGTCTATAATTTTGATCTAAGCATATATTTGCATCAACTTCTCTTAATGTCATAATAAGTGCGGTTTCGCTTCATTAATACCTGAATTAGTTACTTCTACATACTCAGGGTGAAAATGATTAATATCATGAGCTCCTGCATATGAAAAGGCAGATCTAATGCCATCAGTTAGACCTTTTACAATATATTTAACACCTCCCTTAAAGGGAATAACTGTAGATTCACCTTCAATATTTCTTTCAGCTTGACCGTGCGTTGTTTTTGTTTCCAATGAAGCAGATCCACGATATCTTTTGTAAAGTGAATTTCCTTTTTCAATTAATTGACCTGGAGATTCTAATGTACCCGCAAGAAGTGAACCTAACATTACATTATCAGCACCGACTGCTAATGCCTTTGCAATATCTCCGCTGCTTCTAATTCCACCATCTGCCATAATAGGTACTTCTGCTACTGTGGCAATATCTTCCAAACAAGAAACATTAGGTACGCCGAATCCTGTTTTAATTCTTGTGGTACAAAGTGATCCTCCACCAATACCTACTCTTAGACCGTCAGCTCCTGCTTCCTGTAGTCTTTCTGCTGCCTCTGCCGTTGCAATGTTACCGGCGATAATATCAACATGATCAGGTAAATTATTTTTACACCAATGAATCATGTTTAAAACATTCTGATGATCTCCATGTGCAACATCAATAAGAAGAACATTTGCCCCAGACATTACAAGAGAATTTGCCCTATCCTTATCATCTTCTTGAACACCTATTGCAGCCATAATGGGAACCAACCTTTGCACGGTATGCCAATCGTCATACATTACTCCCCATCTTTCAGCAAGATCAGTTTCATTGTATATCCACTTATGTAAATTATTTACAATCTCTACCTGTTCTCTAATAGGTAAAAATCTGTGGATGCAACCAACACCACCTAGTTCTGCTAATTTTTTAGCCATATCTAGTTCACATACAGTATCCATAGGAGATCCTACAATAGGAATTAGAATGCCATAATTTTTAGAAAGCTTTGTGTGGAGTTTAATCCCTTGTCTAGACTTAACGTCTGAAAATGATGGTATTAATTGAATATCATCGTAAGTTAAGTAAGTCATTGTTTGTTTATTTTTATATGTAATGTTATGAGAAGGTTTAACCTTTCTGTATTTTTAATTCACCTTTTGCTCCTGTTACTTTAATTGTATCACCTTGTTCTAAATCTCCTTTAAGAATCATTTCTGCTACAGGATTTTCAATTAGTCTTTCTAATGATCTTCTTAATGGCCTTGCACCAAATTTAGGATCATAACCTTGTTCTAAAATAATATCCTTAGCACCTTTACTTACCTTTAATGTATATTCACCTACCTCCATTAAATTTTCTGCAAGTTCTTTACATTCCTTATTTAAGATGGTCATTACATTTTCTTTTGATAGAGAATTAAAGATAACTATTTCATCAATTCTATTTAAGAACTCTGGCGCAAATTTTTGTTTAAGTGCTTTATTGATGATTGCCTTTTCTGCATTCTGTTGTTCAGCAACAGTTTTTCTACTAAAACCAATTCCTGTACCAAATTCCTCAACCTTTCTTGATCCAGTATTAGAAGTTAAAATAACTAAACAGTTTCTAAAATCAATAGTTCTACCTAAAGAATCTGTCAGGTATCCATCATCTAACATTTGGAGAAGTACATTAAACACCTCTGGATGAGCTTTTTCAATCTCGTCAAATAATATAACAGAGTGTGGCTTTCTTTTCACCTGCTCCGTTAAAAACCCACCACCTTCATGACCTACATAACCTGGAGGTGCACCAATCAGTTTAGATACTGAATGAGCTTCCATGTATTCACTCATATCAATACGAATCATAGCATCCTCAGAGTTAAACATATAAGAACTGATTTCTTTAGCCAATTGAGTTTTACCAACACCAGTAGGTCCTAAGAAAATAAAGTTACCCATTGTCCTATCTCTCTTTCTTATACCTACACGATTTCTTTGGATAGTAACAGCAATTTTATCTATGGCTTCAGATTGACCAATCACCTTAGATGATAAATGTTTATTGATACCTAAAAGATTTTTATGTTCTTTATCAGTAATTTTTTCTACAGGGATGTTAGTTGCTTTTGATACTACATGTAATACATCATCCTCGGTAATTTCCATCTTTACTTCGGATAATTCAGCTTTCCACTTTTTGTATTCAACATCAACTCGCGTTTTCATTCTTAAACACTCATCTCTTAACCTTGCAGCTTTTTCGTATTCTTGACCTCTTACGGCCTGTTTCTTTTCCTTTTCTTTGTCTGCATACTTAGCTTCCATATTTTTAATTCTTTGTGGAATCTTAATATGCTTAAGGTGCTTATAGGAACCTACCTCATCTAAGATATCAACTGCCTTATCAGGGAAGTACCTATCCATCATATATTGATCAGCAACCTTAACTATCAACTGAACTATTTCATCGGAATAGTTTACATTATGATAATCAGAATACTTATGACGAAGGAAACTTAAAATTTCTACTGTTTCTTCTAATGATGGCGGTTCAACCACCACCTTTTGGAATCTTCTGTTTAATGCACCGTCTTCTTCAATACTTTCTCTAAATTCATCAAAGGTAGTTGCACCAATACATCTTACCTCACCACGGGCCAATGCCGGTTTAATTATGTTAGAAGCATCCAAAGATCCAGTAGATCCACCGGCTCCCATAATGGTATGAAGCTCATCAATAAAAATAATAACATGGGGATTTTCAATAAGTTCATCTACTATTGCTTTCATTCTTTCTTCAAACTGCCCTCTATACTTAGTACCTGCAACAATAGTAGAAAGTTCTAGTGTGTAAATGATTTTACCTTGTAAAGTAACAGGAACCTTTCCTTCAATGATCCTAGAAGCCAATCCTTCAACGATAGCAGTTTTACCTACACCTGGCTCTCCTACTAAAACCGGATTGTTTTTTCTTCTTCTACCTAAAATTTGTATAACTCTAAGTATTTCATCTTCTCTACCGATAACAGGATCCAGTTTGTTATCAAGGGCAAGTTGTGTTACATTTGTACCGTAAGAATCTAAGACAGTTAAACTATTAACCTTTTTTGGTCTTTTCTTACCTCTTTGTACGTTCTCTTCTTCTGGATAAATTTCTCCCATAATAAATTTTCAATAGTATATTAATTATACTTAAAAACTTAAAATGGTTTAAGTCAAGATTTGATAGAAATACTTAATTCAGATTTACCTTTAATTAGGCGATGAATAAGGCCTTTAGGTATGTGGATAATTTTTCCTGGTTCTAATGATTGAGGTAATTCATTATCAAATTGAAACTCCCAATCGTTTTCATTAAGGGCTTCAATATATCTATGTTCCTCGTCGGCATGCCATTTATAGAGGTGATCTGGTGCAGTTGGATCAAAATGCCTTAATACTGTATTATCAGAATACTTTTCTTCAGTAAAAGGTTTTGTTTGATCTTCCATTTGTTGAATAACCTGTTCATTGGTCATTTCTTTACATTTACAAGATTTACATTTACAACCCATTACTTTTCTTTTTTTAAGTTTATCAGATACATAAGTTTTAAATACATCTGGGTACCAAGCATGGATAAAAAGTGCACCAGACATTTTTATTGCATCTAACCAATGAATCCAATAATTCATTTTGGTTTCTTTAAGATGATTGAACATTAATCTTTTTTGTTTAAAAGATCCTCTCTGCCTAACTGTTTGTAAACTTCTTTACGAGTTTTTTCCATTTTCTCTGCATAAGCAGGATCATCATTACGATTAAATACTACCTGTTGAGTTAAAGAACCACTGATTTTCTTAAGGTCCTTTTTCCTGGTTTTTATTAACCAAGCAGCAAGATCTTTTGGATTTAAGTCTCTAAAACGACCTTCAGCATCAGGTGCATCTGAATGATGAAAATCAGGAGCACCCTTAGGTTTCTTTTCAACAATTGCTTCTGACTGTTCTTTTATGAATGTCATCCAATTATCAGTAATTCCTAAAACACCACTACCACCGACCATCTTATCACCAGCCTTCCAATCCATATAAGGTCTGTTTGTAACACGCCCATCATTAACATAAGTAAGTCCTAAGTCTTGCCCGGCCGCCTTAAGTTTAGCTCTATCTGCATAACGAGTATAGTTAACAAAAAGTTTTACTTCACCTTTATGATTAGCAGCTTTAGCTTTAGTAGTAGAAGGTACCTTTTTCTTTAGCTTCTTTTCGTAATCTGCTGCTTGCTTTAAGTTAATTCTCTTTTCAGAAATATAACCTTCATAGATACCAACATTAATACTACCTGGTTTAAAACTTATAAGCTCAGCACCAAGATCCTTTCCTATCTTTTCCCATGTATTTTTATCACTCATATAAGAAGACATACGAACTTCATACCCTTTACCTTTTTTCTTAACTGCCTTAATTGCTTTATTTGAAATTCCTAAATTATCAACGGCTAAATCTAATTCATATTTAAAATCCGAAAAGTTACCACTGTATGCTTCATCAACTGATTCATTTAAGTACTGCTTCCACTTATTAAATTCAGGTGCCATGTTTGTTCCACCGACATCTCCGTCTTTCAATTTATCTTGTGCATCTAACCAAGTTCTATTACCACTCGTTAACTGAAATGCAAATTTCTTTTTTGTGTTAACTGCAAATAAACCTCCAGGTAAACCGATTAAGAATGTACCTTTGGGAACTTTTGCATAACTTTGACCAGCAAACTGCAGTGAGCGAGGTGCACCACCAGACATTGTGTTATGTTTTAGCATTGCATCTTTTAATAAAATACCTTGCCATTCAATAGCTTCATTCAAGGTATCTTCAGATTCTTTAATAACACGATCCCATGCAGCCATAAATTCAGGACCGTCTAATTTAAAGTGAGATACAATATCAGCAATGGCATCATCCATTGACATCTGTACTTCATCTTCATATTTCTCTCCTGTGATAGCTTCATATTCATTACGGATACCTTTTGCTAATGTTTCAGCATCAGTATATCTTCCACGAATATTTTGTCTTTTTAATGCAGCCAAAGAGTTCTTAAGGGATCCTACTCCATTAACTCCTCTCTTATAAGCTTCGAATGTTTTAAAGTATTTCATATTACTCACCAAATTTTGGAATTCTTCCGAACTCTGCTTCTTTTAATGCTTTTTGAAAATCTGCCGTATCAGGAATAAGATCTTCGGCATTTAAGGCCTTTGCTCTTTTTGCAATAAATTTAGCAGCAGCAGCCTGATCTTTGGCTCTCCCATATGCTTGAATAGCATTCTTTAAATCTTCAACAGTTTTAATTGGAAAACTACCGTCAGGTAATGCTAATCCTTTTGCTGCCATTTCCTTTCTTTGTTCGGTATCATAATTTTCCATGATAACTAATTCAGCATCGGCATAAGCAGACTGTATTGCATTATCTAATTCAGCCTGGGCATCCTTTCTTAATTGTGTTAACCTAGCAGCTTCAGATTTAAATGTTTCTTTATCTTTATCTGTTTTAGCACCTTTAAACTTTAATAAGTTAGCTTTTAAATCAGACATTACTTTATCTAATTTCTTTTGTGCCATACTTACAGCCTTATCACCTTTCCCTTCGGTAAGAGATTCTTTCATTTCTTTAGCTTTAGCCTTTAAAGTTTTTAATTCATCTTTAAAGTCTTTTCCCTTTCCGTATCTTTCAATACCCCAATTAAAGGAAGCTGGAAATAACATATTAAAAGGTAGTCCTTTGCCGAACTTTTTACCGTAGGCAGACATTCTTAACCAGTCCAAATATACTTGAGCCATTTCTTTTGACATCTTAATACCTTCTATTGAACTAGTATTACCATTTGCAACATCTTTAAGTAATCTATCAGCGGCAGCTCTTCCTTCATTAACAGATTCTCTCATAAGATGTTTAGCAAGTTTTTTAACCTGGGCAGTTGATCTGATTCCATAACGGCTTAACATTTCTTCGTTACCAAATTCTTCAATGTAATTAACCATATCTTTCCAAGTTCCATTATCTTCTATGTCTTGGAACATTTGAATAGATTCTTGATCGTCTCCAAAGATTTTATCCAGATTAAATGCAGCATCCTGTACATTTTCATTAGCCATATTATATCTTACATCTTCAATCCAATCTTCTTCAGTAAAATCTCCATAATCTTTAAAGAACCTTTTAGCATTTTTCTTTGCCATTCTTTCTAGTGACTTAACATAGTCTTGGGCATATCTTAAAGTAGTTACACCATTCTTAATAGCCTTCTTCATAGCAGCATCAAGGTCTAACATTAATTCACCATAAGGGGTAGATCTTTTTTCATTTACTGATTCACCAACATAGACTTCTCTTTTACCGGCTTTCTTAGCTTCTCCCTTTGCCCATTTAACAGCATCAGAGTAATTCATTGCCTTTGGTACAAACATAGGATCACCTCCCATATTATCAAAGTAGAATGCCCATTGACCAAATCCTTTAGGTTTTTTACCATGAGCTCTTTCATAGCGGCTAGTTTCTACTCTTACCGCTTCTCCAAGAAACTCATCTTTACTTTGTATATAGTTCATATTATAGATATCTTTTTGCCATTCTTTCCCAGTTCTTAAGACCAGCAGCCTTAAATCCTGCAGCCTTAACAAACGTTCTCATGGATACATCCTTAGCCTTTTTCATAAACTCAAAGATTTCTTCTTTATCCTCAATTGGTAAATCTTTAGGCTCCAAATAAGGCAATAAAGTTTTAATTCTTTCCATAAGTGTAGCATCATCAGGATTAACATCCATCAGAATAGATCTTGAACGGATTGCTCCATCAGGGTCAGCCTTATCTTTAGGAAGGTTAGAGATAAAGATTACTCTACCTGAAAAATCAAATTGGTTTGGTACCAATCCATTTTCAATTGCATTAAATTCGCCTTCAGGATCCATTTCAAAATCCTTAGGATCAAATACTAATGAGCTCTTCTTAAGATAAGAAATAGTTCTAACCTTTTTAGAATCAAGTGCGGCCTTCAAAATGTTACGGCCATTTTCATCACGGAATACAGCATCACAGTCATCAAATACAAGTACCTTAGTTCTGTATTGATACATCTTCTTAAACATAATAACTGTTGATACGGCACCGGAGACAGTAATAAAATCGTCACCTTCTTGGAGCCCTTCATCAGTTAATGCTTTGGTAACAGAATATGTTTTACCTGTACCTGCTCTACCAGAAATCATTAATGAATTCATATTAGGTGCGCCAGCACCAATTGCTCTAGTTACATCATAAATATCTTCTAAAGTTTCATCCAGGAATTTAACCTTATCATTAAGAGTTTCTTCATTCTTTTTAACGGGTGATTCATCCATAGATACATTCATCGGTGGATTAGCCTTAAGCTTAAGAATTTGACCGTATGATAGTTTAAGGTCTCTTGCAATAGAAGCGGCAGATTTACCTTGCTGCAATAGTTTCATTACAGTCTTTTGTTGAGCCGGGGTTAATACTCCTCTTTTACCTTCGGTTAAAGATTCTTGAATTGTTTCAACTTCTTTCTTATATGAAGGATCGTTAATAAGTTTTACAAATTCACTAAGTAATGCAACGATTGGGAAGTTTTCACTTTCCACAGAAAAAGTATCTTTACCGTTATATACTAATGAAGATACAATACCTGGCCCTCTGTGAGAACCTTTACCGATAACATAAATAATAGAATCATCTTTATCGCTTATTAACATGATTGCAGGAATACCATCATAATTAACAGTAAAAGATGCAACTTTTTTGTATGCCTTTCCAGTTTTCTTACTTACAAAAGATGCAATAAGATCTGCTGCTTGATTAAGCTTAGGCATACCTGCAGTATTACCGAAAGATCCACCCATTCTATTTTCATTTAATGAATCTTTAAAATCTCCGTAATTAGGAATAAATTTCATATCTTTAGATTATTTTATTTGTTTATTTATTTACCAAGGGTTAGTACTTTTCAATCCGAGCTGCTTTCCGAAAAGAGAAGGTCCGTAACATGCCCAAAAGCCTGCTTTATTAGGGTCCATCTTTTCCTTCTTATCACAACCATGTCTTGCCCAGAATGATTTAGCTCTACCAGGATCATCATTTTTAACTGTTAACCCTGGGTCTCCCCATTCAATCTTTTTTGCAACTATTTCACCAGTTTCTTTATCTGTTCTACCAGTGTTGCGGTAAACTATAAACTTACGATTACCTCCTCTCTCAGGAGAATCTAATTTTACTTTTATAGTTCTTCCGCTTTTACGATCTTTATAGATGGCCTTTTTACCTACCTCAAGATTCTTTGCCATCCAACCCCCTTTACCATTTAATATGATATTCCCTTTATCCCAGTATTGCTCTACTTCTTCAAAAAGTTTTGCATGAGCATCAGAACCTAAACGAAAAACAGTATCATCTAAACCTAAACCGTTTTCAATATGATATTTAAGTTCTTCAGATACTTTATCAAAATCTTTAAACCCTTTTACAAATTTCATTATAGTTTGTGTCTTTTCTTATACCTATCAACTGACTTATCAAACTCTTTGTGATACTTTTTAGGGATGTGATCACTCTTTAAGTAAGATGCTAAATCATCGGCATCTCTCCACATTTGACTTGCAGCATCATGAGCATCAGATGTATATGGAGCTGCCATGTTTATAATTTCCATTGCATCTACATGGTCTAACCCACGACCAAAATATTCTTTTATACTTTTAATGTATTCCATTTTATTTATCTTATTTTGGTAACCCAGTGGTTTTTAATTTCTTATCTTCACCTTTCTTAATTACTTCTTTAGCAATATCAGCATCAGCTCCATAAGAACCTTTAGGTCCATTCTTTTTAGGATCATCTAAAGGCCTACCCCATGTACCAGGCGCTTTAGTTAAAAATGAGTTAACTCTAGCATAACCCCACTGTTCTTGCCCAGCACCAGGTCTATGACCACTTTTCCATGCAGCCATACCTCTTCTCATTACTAATCTTAATAAAGGAAGCGATACTCCCGTTTGTTCTGATTTCTTTTTAAGGCCTTTTTCTATCGCAGAATTATCAATAGGACTACGGTCACCGCCTGCCTTTTCTTCTAATCCTTCACCTAAACCGTCATCATATAAAGATTTTAACCATTCGTCTAAATCTTTATTAGGTTTAACACGATCGCCGTATTCTTCGTAAAACATTTTTCTGAACTGTTTAAAGTTCTTTGCGGTTTCCATCATAAAGTGAAGGTCACCCATAACACTTTCATTGGTAACCATTTCTTCTAATGCTTCACCATAAAGATCATCAAATGCTTTAGTATGTTTGGATTTCTTTAGGAGTTTTTTACCTTTAGTATCGCCAGGTAATTCTTTGTATGCTGAAGGATCATCATCGGCTTTTGCAGCTTGGTCCTTCATCTGAGCAGACTTCTTACGGGCAGTAGATGTGGATATACCTTTAAAGTATCCGTGGCCCTTTATTTTATCTTCAAAGTCCTCTTCTTTTTTCTCAGTAATATATTGATTAAAGTTTCTTACGAATTTCATAAAAAGTTGTATTTTTTTATTTATTCATAAAGAAAAAGTAATTTGTTAGGTACGAACTTCTTCAATACCCATTTCCTTTAGAATAAGTTCTCGGATATGTTCTTCCATTCGAACTACTCCCATCATTTGCCAATCAGAATCATCTAAGACTTCTTGGATTTTACTGGCAAGGCCGGTTTCTAAAATTAGAGCATCAGCCTTGCCAGTATACCATTTTACAACTTTAGTAACACCACCATTTTCATATAATGATATTACCTGTTTGTTGTCAATATATCTTTTATGAAAACCCATTACTTAGTTTCAGTAGGACCTTCAACAGATAATTTATCTAATTCTTGTTGAACTTTTGCCAACTCCATGTGTGTCTCTCTCAGTTCAGTGTTATCATCATTAACTTTTTGAACTGCGGTAGAAAGAGTTTCACCAATGTTAGCCATTAACTCTACAAAAGTCTTAGCTTCAAAGAATCCATTTCCGGTCATCTTTGTAACCATTTGCCAAAGAATAGTAACACTAGCAGAACGGATTTCAATTATACCATTCCATTCTTTATCCTTTACTACTTCTTTCTGTTCTCTAAGGTTATGATATAACATAATTAAACCAGTTGCAGTGGTATGTCCCCAAGGAGCATCTTTTTCTAAGAACTTAAGAAGTTTATCAAAAACTTTTTTAGTTTTAAAATCAACTTCATACGTTCTCTCCTGCATTTCTTTTACAAGAGTTTCGTTTTTTGCTTCCAATTCTTCAACTTTCTTAGTAAGTTGTTCTGCAGTCATTGGAGTTTCTTCTGTAGTCATTTCAACTACTTTAGTTTCTTCTTTACTCATTTTCTTTTTTGTTTTTATTTTCTGTTGGGAAAGGTTGAAATTGTTTATTTACATGATTACATTCAAGGCATGCCAAACTATCTATAGGCATTACTCTGTCGTCAGCTTCACCTGTCATAAACTTACTTATCTTTCTTAGAAAAAAGATAGGCCTAAATTTATCACAGCCACAGTTTTCACAAACTATTGGTAATGTATCAGCAGGATTGATATTAATATTAACTTTTTCTTTATTCATTAGTTAGTAATAATTAGATATAAGAGAATTGCAATTGTTCCTACAAATCCTATAAAGGCACCCATATAACTACCTGTCATTTGAGATTCACTCCTTCCTTGGTTTTCTGTTGCCTTTAGATATTCTTTACCGTTATTGTAAAAGTGTTTCATAAAAACTAATTTATTATTATATAGCATTTTTGCAATTAGTTTAAGTAACTTCTATAATGATCCAAATCTTTTTGTGTGTCTATTCCTTTGTATCTTCCAGGTGTAATTGCATATGTAAACTTAATCCCATTATCAGCCCATCTGATTTGTTCAAGACTTTCCACTATTTCATTTGTAGTTTCTATCATTACATTTTTATTTATCTTTTCAGCAATTTGTCTACCGAATCCATAAACGCCTATATGCCTAAAGAAAAATAAAGGATTACTATAAAGAGGACTTCTTGTAAACATTACTATTTCCCCACTATCTGCAAATGCCTTAACTGTATTTCTATCCTTTCTCTGATAATCTTCAAGATGGCCTACCAAAGTTGCAATCTTATATTTTTCTTTCTTTAGGTTATGTATTAAATTATTTATGTCATCTGGGTTAATCATAGGTTCATCTCCTTGAACATTAATAACATAATCATAAGTATCTTTAAACATTTCATATGCTTCCAATATTCTATCAGTACCTGTTTGGTGTTTTGGTGAAGTCATTAATACATTACCATCAAACTCCTTTACTGCATTAAATATTCTAGCATCATCAGTTGCAATTAATACTTCATCAGCTTTTGATTTTTTAACTGATTCATAAACCCATTGGATCATAGGCTTACCGTTTATATCAGCAAGAGGTTTGCCAGGTAATCGTGTAGATGCCCACCTAGCAGGAATAATTGCAATTACTTTACCTTTTACCATGTTTATTTATGTTTGGTTACTTTAAGTTTTAGAAATTTACTATCAATAGGATCTTTACCTAAAAATGAACATAGTTTTAAGTAGTCTTTATCATTAGAAACATTAATAGAAATAAAATTATCCTTATCTTTAAAGAATTCTTTAACTTCTTTATTATGTGACTCATATGAAGATATAAGTTTAGCTTTATCATAAGGAAGCCCTTCTTTACCGTAAGTATAAGACATATAGTCATAAAGAAAACCACCCTTATAATCATTTCTTAAATATCTGTAGCTTGCCTTAGAAACTTCATCCCAGGTTGGATTAGGTGAAAAGCCAAAACCTTGAATATGAAACTTGTAAATTGAGTTATACCATTGTTCGCTTGTATCTCTCTCACTTAAGATATAAATTGCAGTAGGATATTTTTCATAAAGTGATTTCCAAACATGTGGAATGCTGAAAGGAACATCCTTAAATAAGCTTACATCATTTCTTTTTTCGATCCAATCAATAACATTATTAACATTACCTTCAGCTACATCATACATTAAAAATTCACCTTCTTCCATTGTATTTAAATCACCCTTAAAACCTAAATTAAGAATAGAATGATACAGTGATGTAGAACCTGTTTTATTATATCCTATACAAAATATTTTCATTCTTCTCTACTTTTTTGCCCAAGATAACCACTATGATGTCTCTTGGAATATTCTTTTTTAGTAAATCCTATTTTCTTCATCGTTTCAACTACTAAAATATCTCCCATGACTGTCATAAGAGTTGTAGATATAGTTGGTGTTAATCCTAATGGGCAAATTTCTTCTGCATTTCCAGTATGTAAACATATATCCGATTCTTTACCTAGCAAACTTTCCTTTTTACCGGTTATACTAATTATAGGAACATTAGGATAAAGGTTTTGTGTTAATTGAATTAATTCTAAAATTTCTCTAGTTTTTCCAGAATTAGATAAAAGAAGAAGAATATCATTTCTTTGGAGTATTCCTAAATCACCATGCTGTGCTTCACTAGGGTGTAAATATACTGACGGCGTTCCAGTGGAACTAAATGTAGTTGAAATGTTTAATGCAATTTGTCCAGCCTTTCCCATACCTGATGTAACCAATTTACCACCAGAGTGATGCACCTTTTCAAAAATAAATTGAATAGCATTTGCATAATCATTATCCAAAGGAATATTTCCTATGGCTTCAATTTCTTTTTCTAAAATTTTCTTAATTTCTTCTTTCATTTCGATTGTTTAATAAGACAATGTGATTGTATGTTTCTGAACCACGGTCGTGTAATAATACCGGCCCATGCATCTAATGTAGCACCAACATCCAAACATATCTTTCCTTTTTTTCTTAAGTAAGTACAAAAATCTTTACCTATTAAGCTGCACCCAACTAATACAATATCTTCATTTATTGTATTAAGTTCTTTAAATATTGATTCCCTATTATGTAATTGAATACCCCACTGAGTTTTTATTAACCTTACATCTGTTTCTAAATGGTCACTAATGTTATTTTCTTTAAGCTTGTCTGCAATCCCCGTTACAATACATATAGGTCTACCATTAATTATTTCTTTTAATTTTTTCACATCACCTAATATTGGTCCTCTTACGATCATGTTATCTACTGCAATAAGATTTTTTTGTCTTTTGGATTCTGCTATAAATTTTTGATCAAATTTCCATTTTTCTACATTAGGTAATTTTTTTGTTATTTCATTATTTCCCATAACTCCGATTACATCGGCTTCATTTAATGTTTTAAGTAATATTTTTCTACATTCAGCCAATCCTTGATAAGGATCCCTATACCCACAAACCTTTCGAAAATAATTTTCTAAATATGAAGTCAATCTATTACGTAATATGTTCAGCTCGCCGTCGCCATACCTAACCAGAGATAATGGCTCACCACCGTTAATCTTGGACTTAAGCATATCGATAAAAATCTTATCGCTTATTGTAGGATTTAATTTAGAAACGGACATGACTCTACTAATTTTTCTAAATCAATATTGATTTGATAATCATATAGTGAAAAATGACTTATCTTAGTATTAGGTCCTGGTCTGAAAGGTTCAACTATAGGTCTATTAACTGACATAAAATAATCTCTGAATTTAAAACCTTTCCCTATAACATTATCAGATAATTCAATCCAATGAGAAGGTATTCCGTATGCGTCAGCAGCAATCAATCCATGTAATGAACTTGATAAGATGATTTCACATTCTAAAATTTCATCTATAAACCTATGACTATTAAGCTCCGTTTCACTGCCGTGAGTAATGTTGATTATCTTAACATCCTCTACATTTTTATATTTCATCACCCATGGATTATCTACATCAACATAGTGAGGTATTATTCCATATTTGTATTTCTTTTTTATGTTTGGGGAATAAAATTTAGGCATTAGTAAAGCAGGGTCTCCATATACTTCCGGGCAATCAAATCCAGCCTTTAAAAACTTTTCTCTAGTTAAAGGGCCTCTTACTGCACATATTTCTTTTGGAGATATCTTTAATTGTGAAACCTCGGTAATAAACCCAGTACCCCAAATTACAGTGTTATCATTTTCTAACCATTGATTAATTGAACCTGTGACTGTGTATCTTATATCATTACCACCTTCAGGACCTCTTACACTTTTAATCTCTTTTCCGCTAAGCTTTTTTGCAATGTAAGGTGCAATTCCATCGCCCCAATTATTTCTTCTACATTTCCAATGAACAATATTTAACATAATTCTATACAATTTTTTATCCACTGAATTTGCTTTCTGGGTGTGGATGTATTTTTAAAAAGTTTCTTTGCATTCTTACCAATCTCTATTGCAAGAGAAGGATTATTTTTAACCCATTCTATCTTTTCTATAAGATCTGAATAATCTTCTTTACATTCTAAATAATGTACTCCAGATTTAAGTTTTTTATTCCATGATAATCTTGTAACTAATTTAGGAGAAATAGTACATGCACCAAATGCCATGTACTGACACTGACCACGGTCTAACATATTATTTCTGGCCCCAGGTACACAAATAGAAACTAGTCCTTTATTTATGAGAAGGAAGAATTCTCTCTGTGTTTTTCTATCAAACGATAATTTATTACCATATTTCTCTAAAAGAATTTTATGAACATAACTTCTTCTTTCTAATGCTGCACCGAACGGTGTTTGGTTGTTTAATACTAAACCTTTTGCATTATAAGAAATACATTTATCTAATTCATGATACTCTGTCCAATTATGAAAATTTACTGGGGTAAATGGGAATACATTCTTGTATTTTAGATGAGAGTCGTTATAATGAAATTTAAAATATACATGGCATGAATCTATTAAATTATCATTAAGCTTTTCAAAATCACTAAAATCAAACCTAACTGTTTTTTCATCTATTACACAATCAAAAATAACCTGACTTCTAACTTTAAATTCAGTAGGATCAATCATTTCTATAGTAGCACCTACATGTTTAAGTAAATTTAAAACATATTGAATATGTATTGGATAGTATCTATGATATTGAATTGATTCTGCTGATGATATCCAATCTTTTTTTCTTTCTGGAAATTTTACTTTCATTTTAAACTTTATTTCTTAGTTTTCTACTTGCCTGAAAATGTTCTATCACTGGTGTAATATTAGGATACATCTGACGCATACTGTCAAATATCATCGTATACTCCGGAGGTAAATTCTCATCCTTAATTTTTCCTTCTCTTCTCATATCCTCAATAGCCTTTCCTAGATTCCACTGTTCAAATGTTTTGGCACCTGCACCTTCTGCTACGTTTATACCTTCCCACCTTCTACATAATTCATATGTGGCAGGATTATTGGCTAAATAAATAGTTCCACTTAAACATTCATTTTTTCTCCACCTAAAATCTTGCCATCTTACGGCAACATCACAATCATATGTATCAAAAAGTTTAGGATAAGAGTGTATGACAGCATCACTATCAACCCAAACAACACTTTTACCTTTATGCTTAATTAACATATCCTGCATAAACTTAGCCTTAAATCTAGTATTAGCTTGCCAATTACCTAAATTCTTTACACCTACAATATCATAAGGTACATTTAATTTAGTAAGTGAAGCCTTAAGTTTTAATGCTTCCTGTTCATACGGGGTATTAATTGTGTAATATGAAACTATCACATAAGGTTTTGATTTCGGTTTCTTAATCTTTTTAGGTTCTTTGAGAATTGAAGATATATCATTTTTTCTAATGTATTGATTAAGTGGACTTTCTGTGAGAGTTGATATAGTAGGCTTATTAGTCCAATGACCGTTTGTTGTAAATGATTTCATTGCAGATAAGAAAATATCCTTATAACCAGATATCTTTGCCTTTATATTAGTATTAGGACCATACCAAGAATGAAAATGCGTTTCTCCGTTGGGGTCAAATCCTAAATCAAAACCAATTAAGTAAATCTCTTGGTATCCTAATAAGATAGCTAATTGTATTGCAGAAAATCCACTATTATCGCCATTAACAAAAGATCTAGAACTTTTACTAAATCCTTCCATTCCACTTTTATCTGTGGTAGAGCTTATTACATGAGAAAATTTCTTAAGATGCGTATATTGAAAATTATGTCTCTTATCTTCAACGATACCATTTTTTACTATAAGATTAGGATTATTTGTCTTTAAAATAAAAAAAGATTTGTCGGTTACTTTTTTGTTAATCTCATCTATATCAATTACTCCCTTTGTTAAAAAGCTATAATCCAAAGTAACAAAATATTTAGGATTAGGTATTAATTTGATTGCAGCATTAACACACATTACATCCTCATCTTTTAATAAATTAAGATCTAATGTTTTAACTGAAGGTCCTCCGGCAATAATAAAAAGTCTATTAGATTTTATATCTTGCGGAGGGAATGAAGTAACCAATTCAAAATTAGTATTACTTATAGAAGGTCTTTCTCTACCGGAAGTTGGTTTTACCTTTCTAGTTCTAACTGAACGCCTTTCAACTATATTTGAATTGTCAACCTGTCTAGGAGGAGTGATTATCTTAGGAATCTTACGTCTTCTCACCGTATTTTTATTTTATTTATAATGACTAAAAAAGGGAGGGTCACCCCTCCCTCTTTCAATAGTTAAGAAGTAAGTTTATTTTACTTTTTCAATCACAGGCTCAGTAGCAGCTTCAGTTTCTCCGTTAACCACCGGATCGTTTCCTTCTCCTTCTTCAGCTGGTGGTACAAATAGTTTGATTGCTCTTGCAACTAATTCTGCATCTTCCAAAGTAAATGCTCCTTTTGCTTGTGCGATTCTCGCAGCTTGAATCAAAACATTAACTGCTTGTCCTTGATTCATTTCTTGTTGTGTAGTTTCAGTACTCATAATTTAAATCGATTTTATTATTATATAACTCTACAAAAATTAGTTTCACAGAACTTCAATAATTTTTTCTGCATCTTTTTTAACAGGTATGTTTATAGTAAGTACACCATTTTCTACCGTTGCCTTAATCTTTTTTGAATCTGATTCTTCTGGTAAAACAAAATTCTTTTCAAAGGAAGATAGCCATTTTGTTTCTACATCAGTTTTAATATTAAGACGACCTTTTACTATCTTAATAGAAAGGTCTTTTTTACCTAATCCAGGTACTGCCATTTCTAAAAGATAACCATCATCTCCCTTTTCAGAATGATATCCGTTAAAAATAGTAGAAGTTGTGTTTTCCAATTCTTTCCAAATTGGATCGTCAAAAATTGACTTAAAGGGTTTTGTTGTTAAAAACATAATTTAAAATTTTTTAAGTTAAGATAAGGAACCATTCCTTATTTAATTAATATACTGAAAAAACCGTGCCAAAGTAAATTTAACACGGTTTTCTACAAATTTTGACAGGTTTTTATTTTACCTAGTGACAGTGTGTCATTTAAATGATTTTTTCTTTCCACCGTCATATGTATATGCATGCCCTTCAGTTAATAAAGTTTCATTAATATCCCATTGCTTACCATCTTTATCCATAATAAACAATTGACCTAATACTCTTCCGTATTTACCAACACCATGAGATTTTATTCTAAAGAACCCTGGTTTTGAACTTACATTTAATAGCAGATCCTTTACCCTTTCCTTTGCAGCCAATCCTTTTTTCTTTTCATCCAGGTTACGAGTGCGACTTTCCCATGCGTCCAAACCTGAGAATCTAATACGCTTCTTAACCCAAATATCAAAGCCAACATCGATAAGAGCATCAACCGTATCACCATCGACAACTCGTTCAAGTTTTCCTCTATATACATACTTATCCATTTACTTATCTTTTTTATTGCCTGCAAATTTTTCTAATCCAGCAATACCAAAGCAGCCTAAAACTACTAATGTAAATGAATCATAAATGAATTCATTAATTACTAAATCTTGACCAAACCAACCTGTTACCAAATCGGCTATCATAATAACACACATTACTAAAAAGGCAATAAAACCAACTATGGCCTTTTCATTCCAGTTGTTATCATCTTTAAAAATGTTCCACATAATTTTCCGTTTTTTTTATTTTTATAAGGACATTAACATATCCATCAATTCAGGCTGAGGAAACATATCAACTTTATCTTTACGAACATTAGTATGTGTCCATAAACCTTTAAGTTTACCGTCACGAACATCTTGAATGTATTCAAATGCTTCAGCACCGATTTCTTTAACAAGTTTTGGTAGCCCTTCCCTAACATCAATGTTATCTCGTTCCCCAATCCATAGTATCCAATCTTTTAAAACTTCAATCTGTTTATCTGAATATCTATGCCAAGTAGAATAACCTCTAAAAGGTTTTGCTAATACTACTATCTGGGAACGGTCTGCTCTTGTACCTGCATAAGTTTTACCATCTTTAATCCATCCGAAATTATTTACTTCAATTCCTACAGAGTTTTTATGCATATGACTTCTGCCTGTACCTAAGTGCCAACCCCAACCACCTTCTGGTGTACATTGAACTAATACACCATCGTATCTATCATCATCACCTTTAATTGATTGTCCACCTAAAACAAATTCGGTAGCAACTTTACCTCTATTATCTCTACCCCAATGATCTACAGTTCTGTAAGGATTATGCCAACCGGCCGTGTGGTGTAAAAATACATATTCAGGTTTACTGCCTGTCATATATTCATCAGGAGGTAACATATGACGATGCACAGTTAACCCATTTGGCGTTTCATAAGTTGCTTCCTGGTTATCAGTAGTAGCCAAACCCATAGCATTCCAAGTGGCAGGGCCAACAATACCGTCAACAACAAGATCGTTGTCGGCTTGCCATGCTTTAACAGCCTTTTCAGTTCCTGGGCCAAAATGACCGTCTGCTGATATAGATAAGAATTCCTGTAGCTTTTGAACTTCTTTTCCTTTGGATCCATATTTTAATATCATAAGATTTTATTTATATTTATTTAGGCGATCTCCTTTCATACTCTTCTTCATACACTTTCACAAGATCATCTACTATTTGGTGTCTATGATTTTCATATAAAGTAATAGCCGTTAAGTCTTTAACTTTATTGGCAGAGTTATATAAAAATCTGAAACCGGAATCTTTACGGTTCTTAAGATCTACTTGAGCATCATCTCCGCATACAATCATTTTAGATCTTAAACCTATTCTAGTTGCAATCATTTCCATCTGAGTCATTGTAACATTTTGAGCTTCATCAACAATAACACAGCTATCTAAAAATGTTCGGCCTCTCATAAATGCCACTGGTACTATTTCGATTTTACCTTCTTTAATAAAAGGGTCTACTCTTTCTTTACCATATAGGAGGTACATATTTTGATAAATTGGTTGAACCCAAGGATCCATCTTTTGATGAAGATCCCCTGGTAAGAATCCTATCTCTTCTTTTGATACGGTAGGTCTTGTAATAATTATCTTTTCATAATGTCTTCTGAAAAGTCCATCTAATGCAACTTGGCATGCTAAAAGCGTTTTACCACTACCGGCTTTACCGGCTAATACTGTAACAGTATGGTTTAATATTTGATCTTTGGCGAGCTTTTGCTCTTCATTTAATGGGATATTAAATTTTATAGGATTTTTGACAATTCTCTTTTGACGAAAGACTTCGTCCTCGTATGTTCTTGCTGGCATTGCGAATAATTTTTTTTACACCAAAAGAATAATCTTATGGTTTTGCTATATAGTGTTTTCGCAATTGTTGAACTGGCCTTTGCTTAAGAGATTCATCATTATGATCATCAAAAAGATGATCTGCTTTAGGTACTCTTTCTACATAATGGACATTAGTCTTACTTAACCTTGAGAAACTTTTTTTTTCTCCGGATCAGGTATTACATTATCTTCAGACACCTTCACATCATTGGATGATTCCTCAAGAGCCTCTTCCGAGTTCTTTATTGGTTGATCATTATTAACTTCTGGTACGTTTACCACAAGTTTTTCTTTCTTATCTTCTTTAACAACTGGAGATTCTACAATTACTGCATTACCTACAGAAGTATCTTCAATCTTTGTTTCACCTTCAGGTCTTATATAATCAGTAAGGGACTTAATAAAACCTAATGCAACTAATGGAAGTACTGCTCCACTAACAACTGATAGGATTCTTTTTTGGACTATAGGTTCTTCTTCCTCTAATCCAAATAATTCTATCCATCCCATATAGTCTTCTAGGTTAATAAATGCATGGAATGAATTTGCCATCATTTGAAATGCAGTAAGGAGTAAAAATAAACTCCATACCATTGTCTTATTTGTTTTATCTAAGATGATAATAGCAGCAAGAGATGCAGCTGCTCCTAGTTCGAATCCAATAGCCAAAGACCATGACATTAAACCACTATGACTTAAATCAAAAAAGGCTACGGAATTTATCATTGATATTGTAGCTACTAAAAAGTATAAACTACAAAATATTCCTATTATAAAATAATGAACTAATTTATTTTTCATATTCTAATATATTTATTTATGAGCCGGTGACAGATCCTGTACTGGATCCGCTTGTACCGCAACCTGAATCTCCACCATTTTTATAGATTTTAGATTCAAGGATGGTAGCCACCCATAAACATGGTATTCCAAATATCTCTGCAGTTCCTGTAGGAAATGCACCAGTTGGACCTACGCCAGTAGGATCACCTGTATTTCCACTCGAACATTCAGTTAAAAGTATTTCTGCAAATAAATTACCTGGAGTTACTTTAGTACAATCTGCCGTTAAGCAAATCCTTAACATACCTTCATTATGAATTTTACCTGATGTATCGGTAAATTGTAAAATGTCAATCAAAAGTCCTTTAGACCCTGATGGTATGTCTGGCCACCAAAAGTTAACAACTACACATTCAAGCTCATTTGTTAATTGAATATGTATATCACAAAAATTATCTAAATTAAGAGGTTTATCATCAGCACCAAATAATTGAATATCTATGCATGCAGTAGTACCTTGCATTATATACTTAATACAATCTACTTGTGCAATGATTCTTCCACAATAAGTTAATGCACATTGTGGATCACTTGGAGTAGGTACTCCTGGAATTATAGGTACTCGTCCTGCCAATTTATTAATCTTCTTTTTCCTCTAATGCATTGATAGAAATTCTTTCTTTATCTGAAATTTCTTCAATTCTTAAAGTTTTCCAAGCAGGAACTGTTTTGATTAAGAAAATCATTTCCTCCTCATTTACTATCTGAGTTGATAATGTATCAATCTCTGTAGTTAAAATTCTTTGATCTTTTTTGATTCTTTCCAATTCTGAATCAATACTACATGATTTGAAATAACTAAGTATCAATAATACTATAAGTACCTTCATACCATGATCTTTAAAAAATTTGTTAAAACTGTTCATAATATTACTTTTTAAATTCTTGTTTTGGTTTTGATTTATGTTCTTCTCCTTTAGGTACTCTATGATAATTTTGAGTTGACCAAGGATCGTCTTCTTCACATATACAATCTTCTACGTGCTCACCACATCTAGGACAATTGTCTTTTTCACTATCCATGTATTCCTCGGCTGCCTTTTCAACCTCTTTATCAGCACCATCATCATGATCAGTATCCTCAACGTGTTTAACTTTCTTGTGTCTTACCTGATCTAAACCTTCTAATACAAAATCTTTAAATGATTTTATGTACATGAGAACTTTGTTTTTTTATATATTCTCGGTTAATGGATACTTTTCATGAAAGGCTTTTACTAACTTAAGGAATTTCTTACCGTAAAATGAGATATCTTCAAATGTCATTTCAAAGATTTGCGGAAACGCATCGGCTTCATTACTAATCCATATTTCTCCACCTTCCGGTTTTACACCATTCATTTCCCAATAGGCTAACGAGTATGCAGCAATTTGCATTTTATAGTTTTCAATCCACTCTTCCTTTTTAGGTTTCTTAGATGATTTAAAATCTAAGACGATTAGATGTGCTTTATTATTCTCATAAATAATATCTACTCTACCTGCATACCCTCCCATTACAGGTGAGTATAGAGTGTCTTCTATAGATACTACCTTAGCTATCCGATCAAAACATTCATTATTATAAAAATTAAAGAATAGCTTTCTTCCTACGGTAAGTTCTTCATCGGTAAAACCGTTTTCTTCTACAAAAGGACCGATGAGAGTTTGTGCCTCCATAAGTCTTTCTCTTAC
>Ga0213859_10000125_pt1 | contig 33827 bp, 17 predicted proteins | sample PICome_2_FD_160133 | JGI IMG/M metagenome (GOLD analysis project Ga0213859, IMG submission 160133) | Coastal seawater microbial communities near Pivers Island, North Carolina, United States - PICO304 | ecosystem: Environmental > Aquatic > Marine > Coastal | place: USA: North Carolina...
CTAAATCCGCTCTAACTACATATGCTCTATTTGCTACTCCTAAGAATGAGTATGCTGCTTGTAGTCCGTATTCGTTTTGCTCTCCGGCATGTACTGGATTATTACTTGCATCAGTTTGGAAAACTGGGTCTCCAAATGTTTCTGATAGTTCACGTTGTGAACTCATCAAGTAAACTTTACCTGCATTTGCTTTTGTTGTTCCTGGGGCTACGCCTGTGCCTCCTGGGTTTGTCTTATCTGTTGCTGTTGCTACAAAGATAAGCGGTGTTGTGCCTGGTTCCGCTGGAGTATAGAAACTCTCGTCTATAACGCTAACCTGAACACCTGGTGATGTTAATGCCATTTTAATTTCTCCTCGTGGGTATATGTTGTTGCTAATAATATTTAGCCGTATATGGTGAAAATACCGTGATTTTAGCGGTTATATGCGCAGTTTATACTTGACAAAGCAATAAAAGGTTGTTATAGTTAAAAACAATTAAAGGAGCATTATATGAGCATTGACTACAAATTTGACGAAAACAAATATATCGAAGAATTTGCAAAATATATTGATGCAACATACGGTCAACATTATGCAAAAGATAAATTTCAAGCCACAGAGTTTATTGTAGATGGCGGGCACGGAACAGGCTTTTGCATTGGTAATGTGTTAAAGTATGGTCAACGCTATGGTAAAAAAGGTTCTAAAGAAGATGCTCGCAAAGATCTAATGAAAGTACTTCATTATGCTTTAATGCAGTTGTATGTGCATGACAATGATCTTTAACCTATAAGGAATCCATAGCCAGTGCCACCAGCAACTGCTAGTGCTACTTCAGCTTCTAATTTTTCCATTTCGGTTTGAGCTTCTGCTTTTAGACTTGCTCCATTAAGGCTAGTACCACCTTGCGGACCTGCAATAGTAGCAAACTTTTCGCGGGCTTCACCTAGCATATATTTACAGCTTGCTAATGTATAATCTTTAATCCATTGTTTTGCTCTATAGTCTTCTAACAATTGACTGTCTGGTCTATAATTGTAGCACCATAATAAAACTTCTTCGTTGGCTCTTGGACGTTGCAAGATAGTTAAATTTTTTGTTGTTGCATTCCAGTTAAATTCGATAAAGCTACCAAACATACGTCCTACTAGTTCTTGTCGTTGTGCAAATAATTCGTATGAAGCAAGGCCGCCAACACCACTGGCTGCTAACAAATATGTGTTAGTGTAGGCAAGGTTAAATGGTTCAAACAAACTACCACCATCTCCGCCGCCTGTTCTTGAACCAATACTACGTCTAAATATTTGTCTTACTTCTTCGATTTCATGTGGCAATGTGTAATTGTTTTTATCTTCTTCTAGTTTTAAAGAAATATAACTTTCTTCTACACTGTGCTCTGTGCGTTGTCTGTATTTTGAAAGAGACTTTGTTAAAGCACTTTCATAGTGTATAGGATCAAGTTCCACATCGACCATTCCTCCGCCTAGAAATGCGTTTACATAGTCAAATACTTCTTGTTTTTGCGTTACTAAATCAGCCATTGATATTCTCCATTAGTATTTATGCTAAATATACGTATGCCACGCTTATCATTATATAGACCAAACAAAACAGCCGACTATGAATTCTTAGATAAAGTTATCTATGAACAATTCAGTATAGGTGGCACAGATATTAACATACACAAATATTTAGGTGCAAATAATCCAAGCGATGATGATGCAACAGCAACTACACCTCAATATGATGCTGTAAAAGAAACAAATATACAAGATTTATTGTTTTTAGAAAACAGAGACAGAAAATACGACACAGATGTTTATACTATCAGAGCTGTCTATAATGTAGCAGATACAGATTTTAATCTTTCACAGTTTGGTTTATTTTTACAAAATGATACACTGTTTATGACAATACATATTAACAGCAGTGTAAAAACATTAGGTAGAAAAATATTAAGTGGTGATGTTATTGAATTTCCTCACTTAAAAGACGAATATGCACTCAATGATTATAGTGTTGCACTAAAAAGATACTATGTAGTTGAAGATGTTAATCGTGCAGCAGAAGGATTCAGTCAAACTTGGTATCCTCACTTGTATAGAGTAAAATTAAAGCAAATCTACGATGGACAAGAATTTAAAGAAATACTCGATTTGCCTGCAGGCGACGATGCTGATAATACTTTGCGTGATGTATTGAGTACATTTGAAACCGAAATGAATATAAACAATGCTATCATTCAGCAAGCAGAAGCAGATGCAGCAAAAAGCGGATACGATACAAGTAATCTATACACACTACAAGTTGATAACACAGGAAAGCCAGAGCTTATTACAGCTGATATCAATACATTAGATGCTTCAACACAATCGATACTTGTAGATAAAATTGCACAAACTCCAGCAAGAGAAGGGTATCAAGGATACTTAATTGGTGATAACATTGCACCAAATGGAGAAGCATTTGGCAGCGGAATTACATTTCCAAATAATAATGTTGTTGGCGATTACTTTTTAAGAACAGATATGTTGCCAAATAGATTATTTAGATATGATGGAAGTAGATGGGTAAAAATGGAAGACGGCGTAAGAATGACACTGAGTAATACTGATACACGAAGTACTCTCAAAACATCATTTGTGAACAATACAACAACATCTACAATAGGTGGCGAAAGTGTCACAGAAAGACAAAGTTTGTCTAAAGCACTAAAACCCAAGGCAGATAATTAATGCAACATTTTTATGATGGACAAATTAGACGATATATTACACAGATTATTAGATTGTGTAGTAATTTTACCTACAAAGACGGCAGTGGAACAGTCAAAAGTATTCCAGTGACATATGGTGATCTAACTAGACAAGTTGCAAACATTATCAGAGACAACAGTGAAAACAAACTTCCAACTGTTCCTCGTATGGCAGTTTATATTACAAACTTAGAATTAGATAGAGAACGATTAGCAGATGCAAGTTATGTTGAAAAACTCAACATTAGAGAACGTGCATATGATGAAGACGGAAACGAATATCTAAATACACAAGGTAAAAATTATACAGTCGAACGTATTATGCCTACGCCATATATGTTAAGAGTAAACCTAGATATCTGGAGTAGCAACACTGATCAAAAACTACAAATTATGGAACAAATATTAATGATGTTTAATCCTAGTTTGGAAATACAAACTACTGATAATTATGTAGATTGGACAAGTTTAACTACTGTATATTTAGAACAAATTAGTTTTAGTAATAGAACTCAGCCAATCGGTGTAGACAGCGAAATTGATGTAGGAACACTTTCATTTAGCACACCTATCTTTATTTCACCGCCAACCAAAGTCAAAAAACTTGGCGTCATTACACAAATTGTGACCAACATATTTGACGAAACTCGTGGAACAATTAATTTAGGTGACTCGTTCCCAGAACTTAGCGCATATGCAGATACTCCTGTGCCTATTGATAAAACAACAACAGTAAACAGCGATCCGGCAACAAAAACCGATATCAAAGCAACTGTTTCTCAAAGATCAACTGTAGCACACAATTATAAAAATTATGGTGTATATATTATTGGCAGTACCGCAAGACTAGTCGACCGAGGAAAAGTTGGCGAAGTAAATTGGCGCTCAGTTATTGAATCATATCCTGGCACATATATAGCCGGGTTGAGTCAAATACGTTTACAAACAGCAAGTGATAGTTTTGTTATAGGTGATATTACACTTAATAGTTTAGACGAAACACAGTTAGTAGTTAATTGGGATACAGATACTTTACCTACAGGTGATATAGTTGAAGGACCTGCAAGAAATTCAAATAGCTACACAAGTTTTGATAAAATTGTAGAGCCTTCAAAATACAATCCTACTAACGATAAGACACCTGGACTTAGACTTCTAATATTAGAGCCATTAAATCCAAGTGATAATGTTGGTGGAGATGTAGGAGACACACCTTACAACTTTGTATACGATGGCCCAGATGCTTGGAAGAATTCCAACGGTACTGACTTTGTTGCAAATGCAAATGATGTAATCGAATGGGACGGAAACAATTGGCATATTGTAATCGACAGTGCTGATAGCACAAACGGTATTAATCAACGAAACTTAGCTACAAATGTTATGTATACATGGACAGGTGAAGAATGGATACAGAGCTACGAAGGCGAGTATTCAGTAGGAACATGGGAACTGTTCCTTGATCCATAATTATATGTATGAGTCAAATAATTTGTAGTGGTGCACTATTTTATACATTAGATACACAAAGATTTTTATTCTTGCATAGAACACAAAGTAGGAATAAAAACGTATGGGGTTTAGTTGGAGGCACTAATGAAGATAAAGAAACTGCTTGGGAAGGTTTACAAAGAGAAATCAAAGAAGAAATAGGCAGTATTCCTAATATTAAAAAAACTATACCCTTAGAAACATTTATAAGCAAAGATGAAAATTTTTTATTTCACACATATCTTTGTGTAATTGAAAAAGAATTTATTCCTATGTTAAACAACGAACACAACGGTTATGCATGGGTATCGTTTAACAGTTGGCCAAAGCCTTTACACAATGGCCTAGCAAATACTCTGCGTAATAAACAAAATCAACAAAAATTAAAAACTGTTTTTGAACTTATTAAATTGTTCGTATAACCAATCAAAGTCATTGATTTTATTCAAATAATCTAAGTTTTTTGCCGCATATTCACCGTATTTTTTGCCTTGATTAGCCCCGTTAATCGCCGCATTACCAAAAGGTTTATCTTTACCTCTACTACACCAAGCATTTAATCTAAATTCAGTTTCTTCATCTAGTTGTCCGTCAATTGCACGAGAACTTAACTTTACACATTCTCTAAATGCACTGCGCCATGTGCTAAATTCATCTGTATCAAATTTTGTAATATTAGAAATTTTGTTTACTACTTTGAACAACGGACTTATACTTGTTGTCATATCAGGTTTATTAGTATCCATATTCAGTGTTAATTCTCTAGGTAATAGCTTTACAGCACCATAACCGTAAATTAATCCATTTATTGGATTTTTAGATTTCCAAACATGCACAGTGCGTTTACTATCAGGATCATAAGTAGGAATGTAGTAATCAAAATTAAAATCATCTACAATTTGTGCGTCAGCGTCTACTACATAAAACATTTCAGTTTCAGCAGTTTTTGCAGCCATGATATGTGCTTGATGAATACCTTCAATCCCATGCACTCTGTGTATTGTTTTATCTGGAAATTGATTGAATAATTTTTTAAAGTTTTCATCTGCATTTTTTTCATCTTTGCTAATAAACACAATATCGTAAGATTTTGGTTGACTTGCTGTAATATTGTATTCTTTTTTATTTGCAAAAAACCGCATTTGAATTTCTCGTTCTGTAATATTAGATTTTTTGCTTACCAGTGCTACACCGTCCCAAGCATTGCCATTTTTAAACACATGATTTGTAGATCTTTCAAAATCTTGATCATGTGAAAAATACAAGTCAAAATTAAAATCAGGTTCTATATTAACCTCTCTTGGAATTATCCAAAACATTTCTGTTTTTGACATGTTGTATGCTTTTTTATAATCGTTATATGTGTTTATTGTAAATTTATCATAACTTACAGGGCCACTGGCAATAACATCCCATTCTTTACGTCTGCCTATAGTTCTATACTCAATTTCTTTTTGCGTTAAAGGCGCATGTTTTGTAAACAAAAATAATCCGTTGTATGTTTCTTTACCGTTTACACTATGCTTGAAAGCATGGTTAATTGTTCTGTCATAGCTGTTATGTACATCGATATACATGCCCATATCAAAATCTTCATGTATTTTGATATTAGGAGTAGTTCCCCAAAACATATTTGATGGCGACTCGTCAAATGCATTAAGATAATCATTGTATGTTTCAATGTTGTAAACAGGAAACGGTTTTGGTGTGCTTGCAACTACATCGTGTTTTTTACTGTTAGCATAAAATCTATGTTCAACTTCTTGTTGTGTGACTGGAGCATGTGTTGACATAAGAGCAATACCATCCCAATATTCACCATTTCTAAACACATGATTTGTAGTTCTATCAAACACATTATCGTGAGTAAAATACATTTCAAAATCAAAATCTATACATACTTCTACATCACTAGGTATAGCCCAAAACATTTCTGTTTTTGCACTGTCCATAGCAGCCAAGTAGTCGCTGTAATTGTTTACTACGTATCTTTCGTATTTTACAGGTAAACTAGCAACCACAGGCCAGTTTTTTGCTTTGACTAAATGTCTGTGTTCAATTTCTTTTTCAGTCACAGGTGCATGTTTGCTGAACAAAAACAAACCGTTCCTATAACCTTTATCGCCTACTTCGTGTAAAAATGTGTGATTAATTTTTCTATCAAATTCGTTATCGTGAGAAAAATAGTAATTGAAATCAAAAATACTAGTGTCAATATTATTTGATAATCCCCAGAACATTTCTGTATCGCTTGCTTTTAATGCATCTAAATATTGACCATATGTTTCAATAATAAATTCGTCATACATGCACTCTGAACTAGCAACTATATCCCAATGTTTAGCATCAACTATATGTCTATACTCAATTTCTTTTTGAGTAATCGGTTTGTGTTTACTTAATAAAAATACGCCATTATACAGATGTGTATTTTTTACTTCATGTATAAATGCATGATTTGTAAATCTATCAAATCTGTTTGTATGATCAAAGTGTAAATCGAAATCCCAATTATCAGTATTAATATTTCTACTAACTGCAAAAAACAGTTCAGTCACACTTTTTTCCATTGCTTCTAAATATTCGTCGTATGTATCAACAAAGTGTATATCATATTGAGCATATTTACTTGCAATTACTTTCCATTCTTTTACATTCAATATATGTCTGTGTTCAATTTCTTTTTCAGTCACAGGAGATTTTTTACTAAACAAAAAATATCCATTGTAATTTACACTGTCAAATCCTTGATTAAGAAATGCATGATTTATACTTCTATCATATTTGTTATCGTGTGTAAAACTCAATGTAAAATCAAAATCATCAACATCTTCTAAATTACTAGACACTCCCCAAAACATTTCTGTTTTGCTATGCTTAAATGCATACAAATAATCACCGTATGTGTCAATAATAAATTTATCATATTTTACAGGAAAACTGCCTACTATACTATGCTGTTTTACATTAACAAGATGTCTGTGCTCGACTTCTTTCTGCGTTAAAGGACTATACTTGCTGCATAAAAATAATCCATTATATAAACAACCAGCATGATTGTCTACTTTGTGTAAAAATGCATGATTAATATTTCTATCATATGTATTTTTGTGTTCTATTACAAAATCAAAATCAAAACCACTTGTGTTAATATTTCGACTACTCATCCAAAACATTTCTGTTCTTGAAGTTTCAAGTGCAGTTAAATATTCTTCGTAATCGTCAATTTGAAAATATTCATAAGGTGCAGGCACACTCATAATTACATGATGCTCTTTCCTGTTTACAGGATGCCTATGTAGTATTTCATTTTCAGTGAGAGTTAAATTTTGAGGAACCAGCATGAGACCGTTAAAGTTTGAATCACCGTCGTGATCGTGTTCAAATACATGTACCTGATTTCTGTCTATAATATCATGATGACTTATGTAGAATTGATCTCTTGCACTTTGATAATCATTTATTTGTGGGCTAGATATCCAAAACATATCTGTTGTTGCTTTGTTTTTTGCATCTATATAATCTTGATAATTATTAACCTCAAATACATCAAATGGTTTTGGTATACTGTAAACTTCATTCCATTCTTTTTTCTTAGAATAAAATCTGTGTTCTACTTCTTTTTTTGATAATTTTACTTTGGTGCTATATAATACAACACCGTCATATGTTTTTTTATTTAGAAAAACATGTGTAATATTTCTATCGTATTGATTGTGATGTGAAAAATACAAATCTAAATCATTACATACATTAACATCACTTGGTATACCCCAAAACATGTCTGTAGTTGTAGTTTCCAAAGCACGTTTGTAGTCAGACCAAGAATTAACTACAAACGTATCAAACTTTTTTGGGCGGCTTGCTACCACCTCGTGTTCTTTTTTTGCTACAATAAATCTATGTTCAAATTCTTTTTTTCCTATAGGACAATGCTTACTGAATAGCATAACACCGTCATAACTTTTGTCATTTAAAAACACATGATTTATATGTCTGTCGTATTGATTCATATGGTCAATATAAAAACTAAAATCAAAGTTTTCTTCAAGTTCAACATCATCAGGTATCCACCAAAACAAATCACCTTCAAAATTATCCAATACTTTTCTGTATTCTTCATATGTTTTAAAATTGTATTGTGGAAATTTTTTTGGTTTACTTGCTACAATGCTTACATCTTTTTTCTCAGCGTAAAACCTGTGTTGCAGTTCGTTTGCTGTTGGGGTGTAAGATTTACAACCTAAAATAATACCATCTTTGCTACGTGTTGAGCCATTGCTAAACACATGAATATACTGTTGACTCCAATCATCAGGCATATATGAAAATTTAAAAAATTCACTAACTTCAACATCATTGGGTACTAACCAAAACATATCAGTATCTGATTTACTTTGTGCATCATAATAGTCTTTTGCAATTTGTGTGTTTGGAAAACGTCGAACTAGTTTTTGATATTCGTCATCGGATTCTTTACCAACAAAAAATATATTAAAACTTTCTTCGCCACACAAAACATCATATTTTGCACAAATATGTTTTTGTTCAATTCTGTATTCTGTATCAACTTTTGTAGGAACCAGTTTGACTTTGTCCCAACTTAGTATTCTTTTACTACGTTTGTAAACATATGGAAAACAATGAATTCCAACTTCTGTAGGTTTAAAATGCCAAGGAAAAGTTCTTAGTGTTTCGATATTTTTGTCAACTATCCAAACATAATCATGATCTTGATAATTTTTTACAACAGAATAATCCATTGTATCTTCTGTGTAATGTATAGGATAAGAATGTAAAAAATGATTTTTTAGAACATCCTGTCCGTTGTAAATTTTTTGTCCATAGCGTTCAAATCTATCAAATGCTCTCATAGTGTAAAACTCTTTGTTCCATAATGTGCTACATTCTTACTTAATGTAGCGTCTACAAAAATGTCAAATCCTGCATCATTTGCATTTTTGCAAAAGTATATATCTTCACCCATTAACGATTGTGTTGCTTTGTAATCAACATATTGATAATATGGTTGTTCTAAATATTTGTATACTTTAGTATTGACTAACATACAACCCATTCCTACAGCCCACACTTTGTGTAAACCTTTTGTGGCATCTAATCTTTTACTAAAGTCATTAGGATCTACAAATGCTACACTTTGGTGTGGAGGCATACGTGTGCTATATGTTGCTGCTACTATTTCTTTATTGTGTTCTAATAATTTTATTGCTGTGCTTTCAGGAACATGCATATCGCTGTCAAGCCATAATATGTGTGTAGCATTTTTTTCTAGTGCTTCTTTTACTAATTGATTGCGTTGCTGAGGAATAATAGTTCCTAAGTTAATCAAAATTTCACAATCAATTGTTTTAGATAATTTAGCCAGAGAAAGAGCAAATCCTGCATGGACAAGATCTCTTGCCGGCACACATATAGCAAGTTTCATTAGGTAATTGTTTCAGAAATTGTATCAGTGTTTAAATTTGCTTCTGCTGCTACTGTTTGGTCATTGAGTGCTCTTGCTTTTCCAACCGCTACTGTGACTGCTTGTGTAAAATCTTCTTCTGATAATGCTGCCATTTCTACCATGTTTTCTGGTTGCACTTTTCCTAAAGCAAGTAAGTCTGCTGCTGCTTTGTGTGCAATAACATTAATCCAATGATGTCTATCGTCATCCTCTGGAATATCCATACCTTCAATTGCTGTTTTCACCGCAATTTCAACTTGTGCATCACCAATAACCATTGAGTCTAGTTTTGCTAATTTACGTGCTTTGGTGTATTCTTGTGCTAAGTCAATATTAATAACTTCGTAAAAACTTTTCATAATATGCTCCTATGTTCCTAGGCCGCCAAATGCTGCGCTCAAACTAATCGAACCAGAGGAAATACCAATGTAAGCACCTAAAGTACCACGCAAGTTGATAGGTGTGGCGGTGCCACCAAAGTAATTTCTTACTTGGGACATTGTAATTGTATTTCCTGTGTCTGGTAACGCCATTTAGATTCCTATTTATATAATAATAACATACTATTTAATATGTGTCAACAGTGTAGCCGGAAAATTCCGGCTTACACCTATTTATCTAGCAATTTTTTCACCATTTCTTTAAGCTCTGCAATCTCGGCTGCTTGTGCTTCAATTTTTGCATCTTGTTCTTTGATTGCTTCAATAAACAACGGAGCAAGTTTTTCGTACTTAACTGTGATATAGTCTTCACCTGATTTACTCTTATACTCTCTTGCTTCGCTATCCCATTCTTGGTCAAAAGGTGCTTTAGCAATTGCTTGTGGCAACACTGCTTCAACTTCCTGTGCAATAACACCAGCATCATTGATTTGGTTTGTAGGATGGAAACCTAAATCATTGACTTCTGATTTCCAATCAAAATTTACACCGTTTAATGATTTAACTTTATCCAATGCATTTTCAATCGGAACAATGTTTTCTTTGAGTCGTCTATCAGATGAATAAGCTGTGACTTCGCCTACTGCATTAACATTACGTCCCATTGTTGCGTCATTGTTTGTCAAGTTCCAGTAAGCAGGCCATTGACTGTTTACCTGTGCCCAACTAGTTGCATCGTCTGGACCACGTAGAATATAGAACAAGTCGCTGTTGGTATGTAGCATGGCAACATTGTGATCAGTATCACGTAAATATAATGTCGGTGATGTATTTCTGATATAAATGTTTTGACTTGCTGTAGCAGTGCTTCGTATAAAGCCTGTGCTGTCAATACCGTCGAGTGTATCAGCATTATCAGCTGTGACACCAGTAATACCACTACCGTCACCTGTAAATGCATTGGCTGTGATATTGCCTGTGATGTTAATACTACCTGCGCCGCTGATTGTTCCAGAGAAGCTGTCGTTTGCATCACTGCGTAAGAAACTACCGCTATCTATTCCGTCCAACGTATCTGCATCTAGTCCACTTGCAGCCCCATCGTTGCCTGCATGCCAAACTGTGTAATTTGTTCCGCCAACATTGTAAATTAGACCATTTACACCACTGTTGACATCAAGATATTCATCAGTTCGGTCATTGTAGATACGCATTGCTCCGCCATTAACATACTGAATATAACCTCTGCGAGTTCCTGCTTGATAGAAACTAATGTATGGACTTTGTGTCGAACCTTGTGTTTGCAAACGTAGTTGCTCACTGCTATTGCGATTTATTGTAAGCAATCCTGTTGTAGTATCGTTTTCATCACTGCGTAAGAAACTTGCGCTATCAATGCTGTCTAGGGTAGCAGCATCAACACTAGTTAATCCACTACCATTACCTGTAAATGTACTTGTACCAATATTGATATTTCCGAAGTTGCTGCTAATGCTACCTGCGTCAAGTGCACCAGTTCCAGTTAGGTTGCTGTATGTTCCGTCGATACGTGCATTTGGAACAGTTCCATCGCCTAAGTTGCTTGCATTTAGGCTTGTAAGTCCGCTACCATTGCCGTTGATAGTACCGTTGACATATACATCTTTTGCAATACCAACACCGCCATCTACAATTAGAGCACCGTTTGTTGATGCTGTAGATTGTGTTGTATTATCAATATTAACAACTGTTGAGCTGTTAAAGTTAATGCTTACACCATTGTCTGCACCAATTGTATCCAATGCAATGCTACCAACATTAGTAATGTTATTATCGTTAAAGCTGGTTGCACCTAAACTTACACTACCTGTTGCTGTAAGATTATCAGCACCAATATTAATTGAACCAAATCCGCTAGTGATACTACCAGCATCAAGTGCGCCTGTGCCTGTAATATCTAATTGGTGTTGTACAACACTGCTTGAACTAATTCTAGCATCAGGAACAGTACCGCTTGTAAGTTGATCAGCATTTAGTGCTGTTAGGTTAGTACCTACACCACTAAACCCAGTTGTACCACTAAATGATAATGTAGTAGTGTTTACACTTAGATTTACACCTGGAACACTCAAACTGTTGTTTGATGCATTACCAATTTGCATAAAGTTGCTTGTTGTGTTTGCAGCAGTTTCAATACCTTTACCAATAAGAATGTTGTTGCTACCGGATGTAAGTGTTCTACCTGAACTTGCACCAAGCACTGTGTTATCACTACCTGTCACAATCTCAAGAGCTTGATAACCTACAGCAGTGTTATCATCACCAGCTGTGCTGTTTGCCATTGTGTCTGCACCAACACTGGTGTTGTTATTACCTGCATTAGTTCTTTGTTCTTGACTGTCTGAACCAATAGCAGTGTTATTGTTAGCACTTGTAAGTGCGCTCAGTGCCACATAACCTACAGCAGTGTTTTTATCACCGCTTAGAGCACCATGTATACTGCCGCTACCAATACCAGTGTTAAACTGAGCACCGGTAGTAATACTATCACCATCTCCAAAGATCAAGTTAGTTGATTCGGCTAATGCACCTTGACCAATTCTAAATCCATTTACAGTAATATCACTGGTAAATGTTTTACCTGCTTGGCTAGTTGGCAATCTTGCATCATTTACAGTTCCAGTTGCAAGGTTGCTTGCATTTATGTTAGTAATGCCACTACCGTCACCTGTGTATACTCCACCGACGTGTAAGTTTTTGGCAATACCAACACCGCCATCTACTATCATAGCACCAGTTGTTGTACTAGTTGCTTGTGTAGTATTGTCAACGTTTACTTGTGTAGAACTTGCAAAGTTCATGCTAGTTCCATTATCTCCACTGATAGTATCTAGTGCAATACTTCCAACATTTGTAATGTTATTGTCGCCAAAACTTGTAGCACCTAGTGTAATAGTCCCTGTTGCTGTAAGATTACTTGATCCAATGTTGATATTACCAAAGTTGCTGGTAATGCTACCGCCATCTAGTGCGCCAACATTTTGCAAACTACTGTTTATAACATTAGCACCAAGTGTGTTTGCATCCAAAACACTTGCGTTGTTGATGCGATATTCTTTGCCACTTATAATGTTTACATGTTCACTAAAGTCCCAACTATCGTTTGCATTTGACCATGTAATTGTATGATCAGTTGTGCCTTTTAATGTAATACCACCACCATCTGCTGTAGTATCAGTTGGAGTAGCAACAGTTCCTAATTCAATGTTTTTATCATCAATTTGAAGTGTAGTTGAATTAAGCGTAGTGGTTGTTCCGTTAACAGTTAAATCGCCTGTAATTGTTAAATCACCTGCAATACCTGTATTACCAGTAGCATATGCAATAGTGAATTTAGTAAGTCCATCTCCAAAACCTAGATCTCCAGTTGCACCAATTTGCATACGCTGTGTACCGGCTGTTAAGAAATCAAGCTCATCATTATCAGCACCAGCACTAGTCTCCGGTCTAATGAGTGTATCTTGATCAACGTCTTTAACACCACCTAGTGAACCCCAGTTTGAACCATCGTAGCCTTCAAAAGTACTATCGCTTGTGTTATAACGAATTTGACCTTGAGCAGCAGCTACATATATTCCTGATTCGCCTGGACGTTGCGCACTTGTACCAACAGGAACTTTAATACCTGTTGTATCAGTGAATTTAGTGTATCCAGTAAATGTAGTGACACCTTCAGTATCAATGCGCATACGTTCTGTGATTGTTTGTAATCCTTCGCCTGTGGTTCCTTCTTCTCCTGTTTCTACAATAAAGTCACCACCAGTAGCATTACCAGTACCAATACCAGGACGCAATGTAAGTGATCCACCACCCACGTCTGTTCCAATACCACCTTCACCTTTTATCAATGCTGGCAAAGGACTTGTTCCAAATTCGCCACCACCAATTACAACGTTTTGGTTTTTAATTACAATAGTATTTTCTTTTGATATTGTTCCAATCTGTGTCACAGCTGGATCAGCGTTTACGTTGTTGTTTGTTCTGATTGTGAACGAAGTAGCATTTTCAGTTGCACCAATTACTGGCCATTGTCCGTCAAGATTTGTGACGCCACTACTTGCAACAATCACAGTATCACCTACTCTTATACCCAATGTTAACGGTGTGTTTGTAAATGTAATGGTTGTGCCTGTTAAAACACTACCTGTTAAATCTTCACTTAAAAATACTTCTTCTTCGGTAATACCAGTGACAGTTGTGTTAGCTGGAATACTACCACTACCAGCCACAGTCATGCCAAATGCAATTTGTGAAGTATCACTAAACAACAATACCTTTTCACCATTTGCACTTGCAGCAGATGTTGATACATTTACTTCTGATAAATTAACTACTACATCCTGCGTGTTAGTTGCTTCATATGTATCAACACTTGTGCTAATATTTCTGCTATCACTGTTTTTACCTATTTTTACATTTTCAGCATCGCCACCAATTTCAAGTGTTGTGACGTTATCGTTATAAACTTGACCTGTAGCTGTACTACTTGAACTTAATCTAGCCGAACCAACGTCCAAACCTTCTGCAAGATCAAGTGCTGTACCCCATTCTGGTGTGACACCATTTGATTTTAGGAATGTATTCTGTCTACCAATATTAAGTGTATTCAAACTTGCAGCTGATTGTGCGTAAATAATATCACCAATTGCATAAGTTGAAATATTAGTACCACCTCTGTTTACAGGAACCGGGCTAGTTAAGTTAGCAGGGTTTAGGAAGTATGCACTATCAAGTCCGTCCAGCGTACCCGCATCTACAATACCATCTTTGATGAAAACTTCACCACTACCGTTTGAATTAACGTCAAACTGCGTCTGTAAGAATCTACTTGTTCCAAGTGTTGAGAAGTTTCCAAGTGGATCGTAATCTGCATTAGAAATACCAATATTTACTGGATCACCGTAGAATTCAGCATTTGAACTCGATCCTGTAAGTGTAATTGGGTTATCTGTTGTGTTTGCTTTTTTAATACTTTGAACAACAGTGTCATATCTGCTATCACCAAATAAAACTGTATCGCTGTTTGGTACACCACTAGCACCAAGTCTACTTGGAGAAATTGTGCCTGAAATAATGTTTTCAGCGTCAATGTTGGTAGCAGCAAGTGTATTCCAGTTATTTTTAATTCTACTAGAAGTGTTAACCACTGTGCTTACTCTAACATTGCTTGGCGTAACTCTTGCTGCACCTACACCTTTTGTACCAATGTCTTTTCTGTTTGTCACAAGTCCATTAATACTGCTTAGAGCATCTGAACGCAGTGTGTGTAATGTAAATGAGTTTGTTGTGACTGAGCCTACAAAGAATCTAGCACCATCTACAATTTCTTTACCGTCGATGTTAGGAAGTGCATTAGTGGTTGATCCATCTGTAAGAGTGTTGATTCTAATTGCATCACCTGTAGTCAAACCGTGATTTTGAACAATCACACTGTCATCTGTTAAGTTGATTACATGTCTTGTAAAGTTATGATTGTTGTTTAATGGTGTTGTTAAGAATTCAATTTGATTTAACAAACTGTAATCTTCGTATACTTCAATAGTATCGTCATCGATTTTCTTAGCATAATACACCTGACCATTCAAAAGTCCACCGATAGCAACATTACCCAATGTATCGTATGTCAGTGGATCACCGTCAAGTAATCTGTGATCTGTGACAGTAATTCTATCTGTTGAATAGTCAACACTACCTCCAGAACCTGTTGTACCTGCTAAAAAGTTTAAACTTACTGTATTGTCTAATCCAATATCAAATGCTGTATTTACAGCATCAACATCTTCAACAAAGTCAATACTCGATGTCGAAGCAACAAATAATTCACCACCTAAGATATTAACATAAGCACGTTTTTCAATAGCAGAAACTTCGATTTCGAAGCTGCTACCTGTGCCACCTATATCACTGGCATTTGCACTTAGTGTATCACCAACTGCATATCCTGTTCCACCTCTGCGAAGGTCAACATCACTTACTGCACCTGCGGTGACTGTGATATCTGCTCTTGCGCCTGTACCAGAACCACTTACTGTTGTTAATGCAACATCTTCATAAATTTTATTACCAGAAGTTGGTGTATATCCACTACCTCCGGTAATATCTCCGTTGTCTACATTTACAGCAACACCAAATCTTGTTTCGGTGACTGCACCTTGCGCACCACCGTCAGCACTTGTCACAATACTGAAAACATTGCCTGTTCTACTTATAGTTGATACATCAATACCTATATTTGCAATTGTAAAACTTGTGCTTGTTGGAATACTTATAACTTCACCATTAACATTGAAAGTTTCATCTTCGGTACATTCTACTCTAACTTGGTTTCCAACATTTAATCCGTGTGCAGAAGATGTCACAATAGTTTGTACATTGCTGCTTCTTGATACACTGCTCAACTCTACAATAGTGAAGTTATAATCTTCACTAGGATCAAGATTCAAATACTGACTAGTATTGGAACTTTTTAGGAAGAAGTTGTCAATAATAGCACTAGATGCACCTTTACTTGTTGGGTAAACTCCTGAATCAACACCGTCAACAAACAAGTTTAAGTTGTTCGTTGTATCCCATGGATCACCAACACTATCGTCTGTTTCGTCCCATGCGCCGTCAAGTGTGGCAACAAGAATGTTTGTACTGGTGCTGAAAGTACCTTTTGCATAACCAGTGGCGCCAGTGACACCAGGCTGCGTAATAACTGCACCGTCTGCTGCGGTAATTGTACCACTTAAATTTAATTCTACTTGCTCGTAGTTTTCTGTAGCAATGTCACCCGCAGACAAGTCAGCAGCAGGAATATCATCAACTTGTAAAAGTCTTGACAAATATCCGTTTGTGTTTGTGTTTGTAAATTGACGTGTAGCTGGAATAAGTTCGCCGTTTAACTGACCGTTTGTGTTCAACTGAACAATAGCACCTGGAACAGCCGCAGTACTCACAGTTTTGTCAACAAAGCCACCTAGTCTGTTTGAAATAAAACTTCTAACTGCTAACTGTGTTGAAAGTCTGGCATTACTTGGACCGCCAATTTCGTCATCACCTAAGTTTACATCAGTTGAAATTTCTTCAATAGCAACGTTTGACAAGCTCAGTCTCAAAGCATCAAGTTCGTCCACCTGAACTTTGTTTCTAAATGTAATATTACCTGTTCTGTTGAATGCTGTAATAAAGTCACCAACTTTAAAGTCACCTAGTTCGTTTGTACCTGATGAGTACACACGTCCTGGAAGTTCTTCATACTGTTCAAATTCAGATCTTGTATTACCACCGTTTTGTGGTAGAGCGTTATAGTCAGTACCAGAACCTGCATATTCCCATGTGTGTGCAGATGAGTTAACAATACTCGGTCGGTGGAACCATACTTGTTTCTCAGGTAAATTTGCAGTATTACTCACACTACTACTACCATCTGTAGCAGTAATACTAAATGTTGCTGTACCTAGTCCTGTTTTTGTAGAAACTTCGTTAATTGCAATTGTTGAGTTTGGACTTGCAGAATGGTCTTGTGTAATTGTACTAGTTGCATCAAATTGGATTCTCAAAACACTAGAACCAACAGCTACTTCTTCAATACTAACAATAAGTCTACGTTCGTTTGGTTCCCAACTATGAACAAATGCACTGTTGTTATTTGCACCTGTTGTACCTTGAATAGATCTACCTGGTACAAAATGATAACTTTCAGCACCAGATTCGAGAATCAATGTTTGATAGGTTTGGTGTGAACTTAAAATTTCTTCTACATAGAATTCAATGATGTCTGTTCTAAAAATATGTGTTCCGCTATTTGAAACATTTTGGAACAATGCAACAGGAAATTCTAAACTGTCGTCAAATGTCAAACTAAATGTGTTTTCATCTAATACGTTAGCATAGTATGTTTGTTCATCGTTTAATCCACCGATAGACGCATTTCCATTGTTATCGTAAATTAATTTTTCACCGTTTGAAAACCCGTGTCCGGTCACAGTAAATACACCAGTTGTTAGATCAACATCTGCTGCTGCATCTATATTTGTAGTAGTCGGTGTTGGAATATAACTATTTGTTATGTCGCCTTCACTTGTAGATTCTGCAGGTGCAGGAATCTCTTCTGGAGATCTAATTGCTTCACTTACAATGTTAAATCTACCTTGGACAAAATCTTCAATATCTGTTGTAATACCAGGTTTGCCTGTAATTTCTGCATTTGTCAATGTTGCAGCTTGCTGGATTGCTGCAATAGTTTGTAGTTCTTGCCCACTAATACTGCTTCTAGTTGAGTCAGCAAGGTTGGCTGTAAAATAACTTAAACCAGCACTACGTGAATATCTATTACCAGTATCCCAAGTATCTTTAGCTACAGCTTCAAGAATTAGTTTTGTATCTCGTAAACATTTAGATTGATCGTACTCGAAGTTATACCATTTTGCTGCATCAATACTTTCGTTAATATAACGTGTGACTCTTTGCGCAATGTTATCTTGACCACGTGCATTTAATCTAATAAAGTCATCTTTTAGTGCTTGAGATACACCGAGAGCATCTAAGTCAGGTTCAATTAAGTTAATGTCAATTGTACCATCTTTGTCTAAATAACTTACAATTTCACCAACTCTTGCTTCAACAAAATCTTCTTCTGTGACAGTTGCTGGTGTTCCGCTTGTATCTTGTGATAATACGTTTCCTGTTGAAACTGCTACCGGTGTTTCTGTGACAACTTGTCCTACGACAGTTTTTAATCTATTGTATGCTGCAATAGTCTCGTCTTTTTGTCCGTTTGCAAGTTGTGATTGTGTACCAACAAAATATTGTATTGCTGCATCTATAGTTTGTAAGTTGCCGCCTGTTGATATATCGTAAACAAGTGCATCAATAATTAACCCAATATCATTTTCACATTTTGCTTGATTGTAGGCAAACGAAGGTGAGAATGGATTGGTTGCTGCTGCAACTTGACTTGCAATCCATGCAGTGATTTCTTTTTTGATAAATTCTTTGTTTGCAATAAGTTGATTTCTTGCATTAAGTGCATTTGTGTCAATAGCAGTTGGTAAAATTCTTGCATCAACCAAATCATCGCCAGCAACACTTGCACTACTACCTGCTTCTAATACTTCTACAATTTCGTCCCATAGTGCATCAGATCTAGATTCAAATGTTGAATCTTGTATAATTTGTGCTGTAAATGTTTTGGCATTTTGGAAAGCGTCAATGTGTTGATCTTTTTGATTTGCATAAGTTGATGCGTCAAATCTACCATTGAAATATGTTAACACAGACGAAATTGTTCTAGCATTAGAATTTAATGCAGCATCATATCTAATTGCATCGACTAATAATTTAGTATCTCTTTGACATTTTGCTTCATCATAGCTAAATCCTGCATAGATACTAGGAGAGCCAGCCGAATTGCTAATTTGTAAATTAATCCAATCAACAACATCTTGAGCAATAGCATCTCTCTTGTTATCGATCAAAAGTTTTGCAAATTTATAGCCAGGTTCTCTAAATCTTAAAACAAATTCTTCAACAGGTGCATCACGATTAATACCTACAATAGTAATAGTTTGTTTACCTTGGCTAGCACCAGTTGACACAGCATGAGCACGGTCAAACTCGAACGCTTTTGGAGAATAACCAGATGAACGCAGAGCATACAAACCAAAGTTAGTAGCAGAGTTGGTAATAGAACAATAACCACCAGATTGTGTGTAAACACCGTTTAGTAGGAAGATTTGGAAACAGCTAACGATCTGTGCATAAGCATCGTTAAGTAGACGCCAACCTGTGCCACCAAACGAAAGCATGGTATATGCGTTAGCAACCATTGATTTACCTTGTTCAGGTACAGCACCTATTACTGGATTTTCAGCCTCAATGTTGTATCGAGGAACGTTTGGAGATTCAACCAATGCACCATCAATCTTAGCACCACTACCGCCTAAGAACGAAATAATCGAACAGTTCTGTGTATATGGAGAAGTGACAATTGTAGGCTTTGTGTTTGGCAGGTTAGTATACTGATCGCGGTCTGTGACATCAGTAGCATCTGGATCGTCAAAAACTGTTGCATAATCCCAAGTAATCAAAGGAACTTGGTTTTCATCAACACCATCGCGGAATGTAAATTCACCAAAATAACATGCGTTTCTTACACGGAACATATCCAAGTTAGCATTTGCCGGACGTACAATACATCCACGCAAGCCGTCGCCTTTGATAACAACGTTGTCTGGAATAATAACAGGGTTGTCTTCTGTGTAGTCTCCAACCGCAACTTTTACGTTTACTCTCACACCATTTATTGTTCCATCAGTATTGTATACTAATCCAGAAGCAATTTGACAGGCTCTCTTAACAGTTTTAACTGGAGCGCTCTGTCCATCGTTGTCGTCGTCACCTTGTTCTGCAGAAACATAAACAACATTACCACCAAACACGTCAGCATCAGCAAACTCTAATTGTCCATTACCATCTGTTTTTAAAATTTGTCCAACAGTACCATTGACTAGAGGCAGAGTCAAATTATAACTGTTTGGCAAGTTGTAAGGAGCTTGAATACTAATACCGTCTTCACCTGATGCAATACTTTCACGCCAAGTGATTTTACCAAAGTCTTCCATATCAAGGTCATCTTTGATGTTAAACCCTGCATTGGTTAATGTCATCTTTTCATCGCCATTGACGGTCATGCTAATTTCAGCACTAGCACTATCGCCTAGGTCGTCTACTCTAACTTCGGTATTGTTTTCAAAAATTCTTTTTGTAATATCTTGTACGGTGTTATCATCTCTAAGTAGATAAACTTTACCGTCTGCTGTGTTGATGGCTAATTCGCCTGATTCAAGTTGTGATACACTAGGTTGATTACCAGCGACCGCACTTCGCTTGTGTCTAATTGTTGTTGCCATTGTGGCTGCCTCCTATATAGGTAACGGGTCAGGTCCTAAGACGCCCAATTAAAAACGATAGAGATCGTTATTACTATTTATGAAGGAAAGAAAAGTAGTAGCTTAATTAAAAGCTACCACCATCAATTGTGTCAGTCCAGACTGGTGTTGCATCACTACCACTTGTGACAGTAAGTATTTGGAACGAATCGCTTGCATCGCTAGTGCCTGCTGCATCAGTGACTTGAACTGGATTTTGTGCATTACCGTACAAAATACCGTCTGTAGTAAATGTGCTTGTACCTGTACCACCGTATTGCACTTCAAGATCAGTCACAAGTGTTAATGTGCCTGCATCCAAGTTTGTGACAATAATTCTGTTGTTGATAGCATCCAGCATTTCTGTACTATCGTCTGCAAAAATACTACCTCTAAACCCTGCTGCATCAAGTATACCGGTCACAAACAAGTCTTGATCAATTTGAACATTTGTCGTAAATGTACTTGTGTTTTCGCTTAGTCTTAGTTTTTCAACACTTGCACCTGCAATTCTAGTTGTAAATACCATGTCAAAATCTTCGTCACCTGTGGTGACATCAGTGCTTACAACATCAATTCTACCAGCAGTCACATAATTGTTGTTTGTGATTTCTTGTTCAAATGGTAAACCTATACCTGCACCAATTACAGCATTACCAGTTTGGTTATGGTGTGCAAGTATAATTGGATCAACAACATTATCTGTTGCACTATCTGATTCATTGCTGATAATTTTGAAGCTATCAGTTGTTCTAATAGTATTAGCCGGAATAAAGATTTCATCAGTTGCTTTTTCTGTAAGTTGTAGAACATCGCTTTCGTTGCCGCTGATGTAGCCTCTAACGTGCAAGTTTCTTGCTATGCCAACGCCACCTGATACAATCACTGCACCAGTATCATATGATGTGCTCTCAGTAGTGTTATCAAACTCTGTAAGGATTGTTCCTTTAATACTTAGTGTAGTTGGATCAAGTGTAATTCTCTGTACACCGTTGGTAAAGAATTCAAGTGTATCTTCATCCGATGCTGGTGATGTTTCAGGACGTATAAATGTATCTTGATCAACGTCTTTAACACCACCTAGTGAGCCCCAGTTAGCACCGTCATATCCTTCAAAGGTTTCGTCTGTTGTGTTAAAACGTATTTGACCAACTGCGGCTGTACTATCTGCTCCACGTTGTGCTGTTGTACCTACCGGAATCTGTAGTGTACCAACACTGTTAAATATTACAATCTCACTGTTTACTTGGAACACACTGTCTGTTGATACAGCACCCATTGTAATAGTGGTTGCATCACCAAATGCATTTACATTTTGTACATTTGTATTCAACAAGTTAAACGTGTCAAGAACGTTTGTTGTAATATCACCACCGTCAACATTTAGATCTAAATCAATATCAACATTGTGTTTAATAGTTGTAGTACCAATACCTACTGCACCAATTGTTAACTGTGTTGTTCCACCTGCAAAGTTTAAATTGTTTGCATTGTCGTTTAACAAGTTAAATGTTGTACTTGTAGTTGTAATGTCTCCGCCGTCAACTGCAAGATCAGCATCGATTTCAACATCACCTAATACAGTGCCGCCTGTGAGTTTGTTTAGATATCTATTCTCAACATAGTTTACAACTGCAACTTGTGTTGGAACAGTGTTAATATCACTTGCACCTGTACTTGCTCTCAAGTCTGAACTGTTGCTAACTTCTTTGAGTTCAACACCAACTGGAATACCAAAACGTTTGAACGGACCAATACTTGCAATACCGCTTAGACTAATTTCTTCAGCATTCAATGTAATAGCACCAGTAAGTGCGTTAACATTAAAGAAATTACCTACTCTAAAATTACCAATTTGGTCAACTGTACCACCGGCAAATACTTTACCGTTGTCTGTTTCTGTGATTTCGTTTTCTGCTATAGCACTACCACCAAAGAACGGTAATGCGTTATAAGTCACACCTGCACCAACATATTCAAACGCATGTCCTGATGTCGAAACAGTCGATACGTTTTGCATACTACCAAGTGTGCCTTCTGCAACATATGTGACTTGAGGGAATAGATCTAGTTCTGCAACGCCTCCGTATTGTAGGTTAAGTAATCTAATTGCTTCATCTTCGATTGCTTTTGCATCAGCCAATACTAGTTCACGTTTTGCATTTGCACTTGTTTCAGCATTAGATTCATAATCATGATCAATTTCGTTTGGCAATACTGGGTATATACCTTGCGAAATTACTTCTGCAATTTTAGTCACGTTGTTTTCAATTGAAAGTGTTGCAGTTGCAGTACCACCAGTAGCATTGTAAGTTTGAGTCAAACTATTGTCATCACTTACTACAACCTTTTGGTTTTGTCCAATCTTGCTCATTATACTTGCAAGATGTTTGTATGCAAATTCTGTGACACCTTCTTGATCAGCATTGCTACCTGCTGTAGTAATACCTGCAAGAATTGTTCCTGTGTAATATGCTTCGCCTGCTCTGCGTGTTTGCTTATTACCGCCATACATCATATCATAAAGTGCAGCATCAATGATGTACTTTGTATCTCTTTCACACTTTGCAACGTTGTAGCTAAATCCAATAATATTATCTCTGATAAAGTCTATAACACCTTGTTGAATTGTTGTATTTGCATTTGAAAGTGCATCTAGTGCAACGTTTGTAGAAACTGTGACCCAACTTGTGTCAGGTTCTTGATCAGTTGGTGTGCTCAACAAGTTGCCTGCTGTAATAGCATCGATTGTGATATTAAACAAGTTATTAGAAGTTGTAGCTTCATTGCTTGTACCGTATGGTCCGACTAAAGATTGTGTTTCTGTGTTGCCTGCACTAGGTGTGACTGCAATACCTTGAATTACTTGAGCAGCAACGGTTTTAACTCTTGTAAGAGCATCTGCTGTTTCAGTTTCTTGTCCGTATACTTGGCTATCACCGTCTAAGAAGTAGCTTCTTGCACTTGCCAGTGAACTCACATTGCCTGTGTATAATAAATCATGTGTTGTTGATTCAACAAGATATCCAACGTCTCTACGACACTTGACTTGATCATAACTAAATCCGTTTTGGTTTGTGTTTATGTAGTCAATAACACTTTGTACCAAGTCAGCACTACTGCTATCTCCAGTTGCTTGTATTAAATCTCTACTGTCTATTCTTGCAGTAGGAGCTCCTGTTTCATCAATTGCAGTTTCGGTTGGCAATATTTCTAAAGTATTTGCTCTTACAACATCTTCTACAATAGTAGAAAGCACATTAACCTGTGTTGCCTCAGTGGCGCTTGCATTACCAGCACTTGTATTTTGTCCAGGATAAGTTCCAACAACAATCTGTTGTAAAATTACACCTAGTTGATTTAGTGCATCTGCTGTACCTTCTTTTTGACTGTATGGCAAAACACTTGCATTATTTTCAAAATATGCTCTTGCATTTTGAATACTTGCAAGGTTGGTGCTATACATAATATCGTGACTTACTGCATCAATAATATATCCTGTGTCTCTTTCGCACTTAGTTTGATCAAAACTTAGACTTGGAAGATTTGCTGTAATCCAACTAATTAATTCACTGATAATAAATGTTCTGTTGTTTTGCAGTTGTAATTGTGCATTGTTTCTGTTTGTATTTCCACTAGGATTAGGGAAACTTAATGCATCTGCATTACCAGTTCCGTTTTGAATAATATCAATGATTTCATCAAACAGTGCATTACAAGTTGCGACACTTGTAGCATCAGATGCAATTAAGTTAGCAACTTCACCCTTTAAATGTGTAATTGCTGCAATTGTTTGAGTAATTTGATCGCTGATTACATATGCACTAACTGCTCTGTAATATGATAGTCCTGCTGTGATACTGTTGTAATTTGAACCTGTGATCAAGTCATTGCAAACAGCGTCTAGAATAAGTTGTGTGTCTCTAGCACACTTAGCACTATCGTATACAAAGTATTGATCGTTTATATATGCAATTGCTTCTTCTTGCAAGAATGCTTTGTTTTCTTGTAGCTGTCTGGCTGCATCAATTAGTTCTTGACTTGCTGGCACAGGTGCAGGATATGTTTGTCCTTCACTTGGCAGTGTTTGATATTCAAGCAATGTTAATACAGTGTCAAACCCATCTGTGACTCTAGTTGTAGCAGTTGTATCATCAGTGGTGTATGTAAGTGCTAAACGTTTTGCTTCTCTAATAGCAAGTATAGTTGCAGGTAATTGATCATCTTTAACTGTAGATGCATTTGCTCTAATGTATGCTTGTCCTGCTACAATAGCATTATGATTTGTGTTTAATCTTGCATCTCTTACCACAGCATCGATAATTAATCCTGTGTCACGTTTACATTTTTCTCTATCGTATGTAAAGTTTGGATAATTTGCAAGGATCCAAGTTGTTGACGCCGCAGCAAAGTTATCTTGTTGACCAAATATAGAACTAAATGCTGTTTGTAAGCTGGCATCTGCCCAGTCTGTGACTGCTCTGTTGGCAGTAGGCAAGTTATCAAGATTACCGTCATCTAACACATCAATAATAATTTGTATCAAGCTAGTTGCTGCGCCGACTTCTGTTGCACTTGCAGGATCACCTGTTGTATCTTGTGTTTCGTTATTTCCAGGACTTTTTGTCAGTGCTGACTCTAAAAGAATACCTGTGACTACACCTTGCAAATGTGTGTATGCTTGAATTGTAGCTGTTGTTTCTGCTGTACTGCCTAATTGACTTGAAGTTCCTACAAAATAGCTACTTGCTGTTTGTCTTGTAGCACTATTACCCTCATACAAAATGTCATATATTAATGCATCAACAATGTATCCAACATCTCTTTCGCACTTGTCAGCATCGTATTCAAGTGTTGGGTTTTGTTGGTTAACATATGCCCTTACTTCCTTTTTAATGAAAGTTCTGTTTGCAATAAGTTGATCTCTTGCATTAACTCTATTTGTAATTACACCAGTGGGCAATGGATATGTAATTGCATCTGCATTTGTAATATTACCAATTGTAATTTCTTTAATAACTGTATCTTGAATAGTTGTTTTAGCATTTTTCCAACTATTAACATCAGTTTGGATACCTGCTGCTGCCCATGTATATGTTGGTTCAATAAGTGAAGGCATTCCGCTTACACTATTTGCTGTAATTACATCAGCAATAATTCTTACCAAACTTTCTGCATCAGCAACTTCATCAGAACTACCTAAGTTTCCAGTAGTAGTTTGTCCTGGGTAGTTTTCAATAACAATTTGACTTACAATGTTGTATGCCAAGTTATTGTATGCGGCAGCAGTTATAGCTCTTTGATCTGCTGGTAGTTGACTTGTTGTACCTTCAAAGTATGCATCAGCTGCTCTGCGTGTTGCAAAGTTGCCGCCGTATTGAATATCAAAACTAATTGCATCAACAATGTATTTTGTATCTCTTGCACATTTAAGAGTATCGTATACAAAAGTAGGATAGTTAGCTGAAATCCAAGAATTTACTTCGCTTGCAATAAAATCTCTATTTGCTTGTAATAGTATTCTTGAATTTGTTGCGCTGCTGTTTGTTCCTGGATCAGTCCAAGTAATAGTATCTGCTGCAACATCTGTGCTGACTTGTCCATTCTCTAAAATGTCTAAAATCTCATCAAATGCTGCATCTGATCTTGCTTCAGCAGTTGCATTTGACATGTAAGTGCCAGTTGCAAGTGTTTTCATGTATTGGTAAGATGCTTTTGTTTGATCAAACTGAGCGCTTAACACATATGCACTGTTTGCACGTTGATATGATAAGCCTGTGGTGACTGCATTATAGTTAGTGCCAAGTGCAACATCAAATGCAACACTGTCTACAATGTATCCAACATCTCTTCTACAAGTATCAGAATTATAAGCTCTGCCTGTAATGATATCAATAACTTCATCCCATGCTTCTGTGACTCTTGTTGTTGCTGTAGAATCAGCAGCCACATCAGACAATGCTAGTGTTAATCCCTTAAGATAGTTGTAAGCAGCCACTGTCACAGTGGTTTGTGATCCTGTGGTTGACGAAGTTGTGTTGTAAACATCAGCACTTGCTCTTGCATATGCAAGTCCTGCTGTAATACTGTTATAGTTTGTTCCAAGCACAGTGTCGTATGCAACTGCTTCAGTAATAAGTCTTACGTCTCGTTCACACTTTTCTTGGTCATATGATAAGTTTGTAAATTGTTCTGCAATATATTTTATTGTTTCTTCTACAATAAAATCTTTGTTTGCAACAATTGCATCCTTAGCAGCAACAGCACCTGGACTACTTGCATTTGTATCATCGTATACAATATCCGGTGCAGCACTACTATCTTCATTTGCAATGAAGTTTGTAATAATTGCTGTTTTTTCAATTACGTCATATCTGTATTGTTCGTTTGCAGGATCACTGTCTGGAATACGTGCAAGTATTTCATCTCTAGTTGCTTCAATACCAAATATAGTAGGCTGTAGCTGTTGGTTTAAAACTTTAGCACTATTTGCTCTAAGATAACTTCTACCTGCTGAAATACTTTGGTAGTTGGTTCCTAGTGCAACATCGCCCATGATTGCATCAATTATTCTAGCAACGTCTCTTCTACAAACTGTTTCATCGTAAATAAATGGCTGCTGAGTAATGTCATTACCGGTCACATAGTAAACTGTGCTATCGCCTTCAAACTTAATAACACTACCTGTTTGCGGAATGTCTCTCAAACTGTTTACTACAACACTGCGATTTTTAATCAAGTTAGCTGTTGCAGTTGCAATCGAACTGAATCCACCTCCTGTGAGTGTGACACCTGGTACGCTTCTATATCCACTACCAGGATCGTCAACTGTAATACTTGTGACTTCGCCACGTAATAAATCAACACTGGCTGTACCTTGAGCAGTAGTTCCTCCAGGTTCCTCAGGAGGCTCAAATGTCACAGTAGGTACTCCTGTATATCCAGCACCTGTGCTGTTTACAGTCACACTACCTACAGTTGATGTGTATGTTTGAGACGGTCTTGCTGTGGTATAAACTTTATCAAATAATCCGTCAGCAATAATACCAAATGTTCCAAAGTCACTAACCGAGTTTGAAATACTGAGATAGCCACCTTTGGTAGCCATAAAACCGATACGAGTAAAAACAGTAAAGCAGCTAACAATCTGTGTATAGCCAAAGTTTGTAATATGGAAACCAATGCCACCTTGTGCAATCTGTGTAAATGCGTCAGCAACAAAGCTGAATACCAACGAATCTTGATTGTAATCATTACCATCAACTAACATTCCATTGCCGCCGCCGTTTGTGTTAACACGTTTTGCAAGCGGTACGTTTGGATCGTTTTCAATTGGTCTTGCACCTGCTGGTACACCTGGAATTTGTTCTGTGACAAAAGGAGTAAATTCTGTTCCGTCGTTTAACCAAGGACCGTTCATGTTTGTACAGTTTTGTACATAAGGTGATACTGTCACTAGTGCGCCTTCTTTAATTCTAGCACACCAACCTGGATCACGCAATGCCCTAAATGTAAGTTGGAATAGATAACATGCATTATCCATTAAGAAGATATCATTTGTAGGATTGTTTGGAAAAACTTGACAGTTTCTTAAACTATCACCTCTAACAGTCATACGTTCTTTTAGACTGATTGGATTGTCTTCGTAATAATCACCTGGTGCAAGTTGAATTGTTGCACCTGCTGGTGCTGCTTCAACAGCTGACTTAATTGTTCTTTTTGCCCTTGATGCGCCTGCACCTTTACCGTCATTTTCGTCATTGCCTTCTAAAGAAACATAGTATATTAAATCGTTAGTTGGACCTGAGCTCGATCCAGTAACTTTCAAATCACCTGAAACTTTCACCGTTCCAGTGGACGGTGTAAGTTCAATTGTGCCGTCATTGTTAATGATCAACTCGTTGTTGTCAATTTTTCTCTGATATATACTCTGTTTCTTTACGTATTCCATTTATACTTCCAAATAACTTATAGTTGCGCTCAATCTATTTGAGTCAGGGCTATTCAAGACCACAGAGTCTCCTTCCTCTAAAATTAGACGTTCAGTGTTAAACGAAAATGTTTCCTGAGCTGGCATATCAATTGTATTCAATACTTTGTTAGCGTTGTTTTTTGAATCACCACTTGGTATTACATGCATGTTAAAACTACTATTAAAACTTACATCATCTGTTGTAGCGTAGTTGCACACTACTATTGTTGTAATTGCATATTTTTTGCCAGCAGGAACTAACAGTATCGTTGTGTCTGTTGCTAATATTAGGTTACTGTTAATTGCCATTTGCTTTTCCTTTAAAATATAATACTATACAATAGTGCTTTGTTTCTACTAATAATTTCGTCTTGCGTTGAGTTTTCGTTTATAAAGAATATACCAGTTCCTCCGTCTGCTTCGTCTTTTGCATAAATTTTTACGCCATCGCTTGGTGCTGTTGGATCTGTAATTTTTGGAAACAGAGCCGGAGTACCAAATTCGACACTACCTGTTCAAGTGCCTTCGATAACAACGTTTGAGTTTAAGTCGATTGTTGAAATTGTATTTGCTTCAATCTTAACTTGTAATAATTCTATACTTGCTTGATAAAATTTTGCAACTTCACTGCCGTCTACAGTGACCATAGCTAAACTTGCGCTACTGGTTTCATCTTGGTCAGCAACAGATACAGTTGTATCTCCGCTTTCGATTGTATCAGTGAAGTTGTAGGTGTTGTATGCTTTGACATAGTCTTTTACCGCTTTGACATTTGGAATAGCGTCATCGTCATAAGGGGCAGAAATTCTATCTTCTAAGTTTACGTTTGGAGTAATATTATCTCCACTGTAAGGCCAAAGTTGTTTCTCATAAGATACTGTACCTCTAACAGAAACAACATTTTGTCCTTCACCTAATAAAACTAAATCGTCATCAGCAAACGTTCCGACAAAATTGGTAAAAATACCTATTGTTTGATTATTGTTGTCTTTAAATACCCAACCACCTTTGTTGGCATCTACACCACCAGTTCTCGAATCATACCAGGTCACATCTTCATCATACAAAAGTTTTGCATCTGGAAAATTACCTCTGTCAATTACAAATCCAGCTGTGTTTAGTGTCACACCATTTCCGGTTTCACCATTGTTAAGTGTAATAGTATTGTCTGTAATATCTAAGTCTTGGCTATCAATTGTGGTTTGTGTTCCAACCACATTTAAATTACCATAGAAATTAAATGTTCCTGTGGTCGCTGGAGTAAGTCCGTCTCCAGCACGGAAGTCTACAGTTCCACCGTCATTGATTTTGACTTTGTACAGATCAACGTTGTATTCACTTATCTTGGCGCTAGGCATTTAAATAACTCCTAACTTATGCTTGGCGTGGTAATGCTACACTAAGAGTCGTATTGGGGTTATTACTATCTTCTAAAGCACTTGCATCATAACCAATGTTATAAATTGCGTTATCTCCAGTAGTCACTGCTGCACCGCCTGCTGAACCTTCGATTTGTACAGTTCTGTTTCTTAATTTTGAAACTTGGTATACTGTTGAATCACTACCAGTTGCATCAATTCTAAATGAAGCAGTTGGCATAGCTGCGTTTGCTGCCGTTGTTAATGTGCAAATTGTATCACTTGCTGCGCTACCTGGTGCTGGCAAAAATGTATCTGTTGCATCAGAATCCAGTCTAATCATAAACTTTGCATCGCCGATTTGTTTTACAATATGTGCTGCTGTTGTTGCTTCTGAACCAGACAAGTTGTGTCTGCTTACTGCGATACGGCCAGAACCGTATCCGATTTTATCTTTATTAATTGGACGTCCCATTGTTTTCTCCTTTGTTGACGTTCTAGGTCTACGCTGCGGGTACAGCATAATTGACATATGTATTTAGCCTTTTTGTAAAAATGGGTTATTATGTATCGTGTTCTAATGTCACAGCCCAACATCTGCCATTTTTTGACTCATATGTAAATAATACCTTGTCACCTATTTTGAATTTTTTGTCATTGTTCTTAAACAAAATATCTTCTCTAGTTTGCCCAAATTCATGAGGTCTAATACTACCTGTATTACCGCTAAATTTATATACTTGTCCTTTGTACATGTTTGATCTCCTTGTAGTATTTACTCAATAAAATAGGCCCCGTAGGGCCTATTTGTTAATTTTATAAAGTCTTTATAACTTAGCTGAAGCTTAGGTTTGCAGTTGTGACTGCAACTTTGCTTAGGTAGTCAGCTGCATTACCAAGAGATGAAGCTGTGTTGTTTAGCTCAACATATCCATAACGAGTCATAAATGATACAACTGGTTCGAATGTGTCTGGGTCAAGTACAACACCGCTTGACATCAATGGGATGTATGGGCAGTAGAACGCTGCTGCGTCTGATTCTGATGTACCTTTGTAGCCTACAAGAACATCGTCTGATGTTGCATATGTGTTTACATATACTTTCATTGCGTTGTTCAATGTACCAACTAGTTTTGTGTTAGTTGGTGCTTCAAATGTTCCTTCAGTTGTTCTTGCGAACGCTGAAGTTGTTGCTGATTGCAAGATTGTCAATACAGTTGGTGAAACAACAGCCCAGTTGCCTGCGCCTCTGCGTGTACGCTGAGCAATTAGGTTTGACACTTTGTTAATTTGAACTGCAAGTGCTGCATGTTCGTCACCAACAAATGTTGCTGTACCTGATACGCCTGCTTGGTTGTATGTTTCAGCTGCTGTGCCTGCCAATGATGTTAGGCTTGCAATTACTTCTTGATCGATCTCAGCAGTAATCTCTTGAGCAAGTGCTGCCATGATTTCTGCTTCCACGTCAATACCGTGTTGCGACTGAGCGTCCTGTGCTGCCTCAAATGTCCAACGTGCTGATAGCTTACGTGATTTAGCTTCAACAGTTTGTTTCAAGATCTGGATGCTTAGTCTGTTGCCAGCTGCACCTTCAAGTGCTGATGTTGTTGCTGCTTTGTCGTCAGCTGCACCTGAATAACCTTCAGCGATTTTGAATGGGCTTAGTGCCTCATCGCCTGCGGTTGTGTCTGTTCCACTTGTTGAGTTGAATGCATCTGCATAACGTACTCTTAGTGTGTGGATTTGACCAACTGGACCAGTCATTGGCTGAACGCCAACCAACTCGTTAGCAATAACGGTTGGCATAACACGTCTGATCACTGGAAGGATCACACGGTTTAATGTTGCGACATTACCAGCAGAAGTAGCACCAGCTGTTGCGGTCTCCATCAAATGCTTACGAGTATTTTCAAGAGTTGTTTCCATAACAGCTTTTTTGTTGCCTGCAAGGCCTTCAGTCAAGGCACCTTTTGTCTCCTGCCAGCGACTTTCTAATAGTTCTGACATTTTCTTCTCCTTATATTCCAGCCAAACGCTTAATGTCTACGACATTATGATCGCTTGGTGAGTTAGAACTTTGTATTTCTTTATTGCCTGTAATTTCTTTTGCCTCTGTGAGCTGTGCCTTCTGCTTCGCTGGACTATGACCATCAATAACCGATGGTAGATACTTGTCAAATGCAGAACGTAGTTTTGCAGTTTGAACTGATTCCAGTAAGTCTGTCATAATGTCTTTTTGGTCCTTGCTTAAAGGTCCAATAAGTTCGTTCATTACTTTTGAACGTTCTTGAGCTTCAACTAGACGCTTAACTTCAGCATCTTTCGCTTCTGCAATAGTTTTAGCTTTTACAGCTAAATCTTTCGCTTCTGCAATTTGTTTGTCTTTAGCATCAACAACTTTCAATAGTTTTTTGGTTTCTGATTTTTCATTTAGGTGTGAGCCCATGTATTCGTTAGCGAATGCTTCGAAAATCTTTCTACCAAAATCATTTTGACGTGCTGAGTCAATATCTTCTTTAAGCTGACTAATTTCGCTGCGTAGAGCTGAGTCAACTGTTTCTGAAATTGCTTTAGCACTTCTTTCGATAAAGTCTTTACGTACTTTTTCGAAGTGTGCCTTACCTTCACGTACTAAACGTACTTTTGTTTCAGCAAGGTCTTTTTTATCTTCATTAAACTCTGCAATTTCTTTTGCAAGTTGTTCAACAACAAATTCTTCAAGCACGGTAAACTTGTTAGCCATTGCTTTTTGGTCTTCGTGTAGTTCTCCAACCTCTTTAGCTAATGTTTCTGTGACAAACTGACTCATCAAGTTTGCATTTTCCTTCATAGCTACTGCATATTTTGCTTTTTGTTCAGCAAGTTGCTTACGGTCTTCTGCAAACTCAGCCATTTCCTCTGATAACTTTTCAGTCATCATAGCGTCAATAGCTTCAATCATCACACCTTTGTCGTGCTCATATTTTTTTGCAAATTCCTCACGAAGTTCACTAGTGACAGCTAGGCGGTTTTCTTGTACCTTACTGTTCCAAGCTTCTTCAATTTCTTGTTTCATTGCTTCTGAAATTACATCGCTTTCTAAAAGGGATTTTAGTGCTTCCATTATTTTCTCCTCTATTGGAGCCTGTCTATTATGTTTAATAGACTCTCTGCAATGTATTTTTGTGCCTTAGGATCGCCTTGAACTTCTCTACTTGTGAGAAATGCCTTATATCCGCCCTTTTCGTTCATGATATGCTCATAAATTGGAGTTGGATATGCACCAGGGGCGCTGGGCTGAGCCACAACGTCCACAGTGATTATTTCAAAACCTTGGACATTACCTTGGTTGTCAACTTCACCAGAGCCCCTTGATGAAACACCTAGCTTTACGCCGCTTTCTAGCATTGTTTTAACTAGTTGTCCCATTGGAGTTGGTAAAATTTTTAATTTTCCATAACCGTTTGGGCCATCCATCCACATATCTGTG
>Ga0213859_10000126_pt1 | contig 33816 bp, 31 predicted proteins | sample PICome_2_FD_160133 | JGI IMG/M metagenome (GOLD analysis project Ga0213859, IMG submission 160133) | Coastal seawater microbial communities near Pivers Island, North Carolina, United States - PICO304 | ecosystem: Environmental > Aquatic > Marine > Coastal | place: USA: North Carolina...
CTTTTATCAATGTCTATGCCCTGAATGGCAGCAAAGAACTTTCGTTCTTCATTTTCTTTTTCCCTTTTAGCAATAAGGATAGAGGTGAGTTCTGCCATGCAAAGATTATCCTCTAATTCTTGATAATCTTTCCATATTCCTAAAATAAAAACTTCAGACTCTATTTTGGCGAGATCTAGTTCGTCCCAACTATCCCCGCCGCCAGTGCGTTTCCCGAATCATCAAACTTAATTCCCGACGCTGCCTCAATAATCTTGTACAGGGTTGGAAGGTCTAGGTTGTCTTCAAGGGCCTCTCTATCTTCAGCAATTGATGGATTGTATTGCTTCATAGCAATCTGAGCACAATCAACAAGTACGTCCATCGACTTATCGTTATCATCTGCAACATCTTCAAGGGCAGAGAATGTTTTCATAAAATGTCTCAAAAGGGAGATCTTTAGAGGACGCATACTGATTTTTGTACCATCAATCAGTTCAAGTTCGGTTGTTTCATAAACAGTTGTAGCCATTTTTTTCCTTTCTTTTGACTTTATAAGAGAATTATAGCATGACAAAGGCCCCCTTCGCATTCGCGGGGGGCCAGTGCCAATTTATTTAATTTTAGATTATGCAGGTGCCGCTACAGTTCGGTCAACAATCTTTCCATAGGAACCTGTTGAGTCTTCTGGTAGCAAACGGAATGATACCTCAAACATTGAAGGCTCATCTCTTTTTGCTGAAACAGTAACATTGTCAATTGACAATGCACGGTAGGCAATATAGATTCTCTCAATGTAATCTCCTGGATCACAGTCTCCCGTGCCTGGTCCTACTGCAACCATACCTCTTTCAACTGGGCACTCTCCAATTGCTCCAGCAGAAAGGTTGAGAATTGATGCAGTGGCATTTGAGCCACCGTCTGCCTTTAGTGGTCCATCAACAGTAGCATCGGCATCGTAATCTGCTGATGGTGCTGCAATGGCTACTAGAAGGTTCTCTAGTGTTGCTTCTGCAAATGCGGTAGCAAGATTAACCTGCATACCTTGCTTGTACAACTTGGCTACGTCAAGAACCTGATCTACCTGGACCTCACCAAAATCTGGCTGGAACTGCAACTCTAGACCATTCATGGTGTAACCGATGTTACGAACAAGTGCTGCTCCAGCAGAACCTGATAGTGTCTCCAGGTACTGCTCTCCTGCAACAAAGTCTGGAAGTGCTGTACTAGGGGAAAACTCTGTTCCTGTGCTGACGAACATTGCGGCTGCGCCTACAATGATTTGTCTAGAATCTCCGCGTGTATATGACATATATTTCACCTCTTTTTATATTTTTTTTATAACTATAGGGCGTTTCCTCTCTTCAATTATACATCATTTTATAGATAATCTTCAAGAGAGGTGGTGAAATGATAACATGTATCTACCAAAAACTCTGATATATAGTTTGGCCTAGACGTTTCTTCTCTTTGTCCACCATCTGAACTGGGAGCACCCGACCTTGATTGATACACTCTTAGGGTATGAAAGAATACTGGATGAACATCGTTTCCCCCATTATTTCTTATCCAATTATTTATATCTTTTGCAGAATCATCTTCTCTGTCTAGTATTAACTGAAATGCTGCTGTCCACTGCAAAGTCTCTACTGGCTTTGCCTTTAGATAATAAAGAAAACTTTCTCTTTTCTTTACATAAAATGGCTCAGAAGAAAATCTCATAACCCTGTCATAAATAAAATATGGCTTGTTTTCCCATTGTTTTTGTCCAGATGCTGAATCTCCAATGGGAAAAAATGGAATTTTGTTTCCATACCTACTTGTTTTTGTTAGTGTTGGATCTATAGTTTTCATGGTATCCCATAAGTACCCGTTTATAGCAAGTGGTGGCACTCCTAATTGTTCAAAACTCATATCATTCCTACCTCATCAATATCCATATATTTTCTTCCAGCAATTTGACCAAGGGATCTTCCTGCCCCCTTTGATGCTTTAGAGAAATAATCTAAAAACTCTTTTGGCCTTTTTAGGTCATTAAATATTCCAGATTGATTTAAAACAATTGCAGAAAAATAAGAATCAAAGAATTCTTCTACTACTCTACCAAAACTTCCAGCAACTTCGTCCCCTCCTGGGTTTGCCACAAAAACAGATTTGACTGTGAATACTGGCTCTCCATCAACTTCAAATGCTAGAACGTCTGCATCCCTTGGCTCTATCTCCACAGATATTCTATTTTCCATAATGTTGGCTTTATCAACAAAGGGAACCCTTGATCCTTCATTGACTGATGTTGATGGCAAAAATTTGCCGTAAAGAGTTATTGTGTCTTTTGTGGCACTACAATCAATTTCAAACAATCTTGAGTTTGGATCTCCCACCCTGTCCCATTCATAAACATGGTGTAAGGACTCTGGGGAAACCTTTGCTCTTGAATCAATGTATCTTTTTAAAATCTCTGCTGTAATGTCTGAAAGTTTTTTATTAAAAACCACTCTATTTTTTTGTGCGCCATCTAGGAATCCATAGGAATACTCTATAGAATTTCTTATTTTTAAATTTAGATCATTTGCGTCAAACTTTATTCCTAATGTCATAGTTCATCAAGTGCCTGTGTGTCTGATCTATTAAAAAGTATTTTCCAATACTCTATTTCATTCCATGGATTAACGTATGGTTCTATAGCAAATATTTCATAGACTGTGGATAGTCCATCTCTATCCCCCGCCGCTTCAATAAAGTAGTGTTGGGAGGTCTTTATATCTCTAATATTGGTAACAAGAATACTAGTTATTGGGTGATATATTCCATTAAGATCAATTCTGGGATCTAGTTTTGATCTTCCAATTAGTTTGTCCTCATACTCATTAAATTTTCCAGTCTTTAGGGCTTCCTTATCTACCGAACCCAATACTTCTGCATATCCAGAAAGTGTTTGATTCCAAGACCAAATATTTTCTTCTATGCCATACTTATCTTGTTCCTGTGATGCATAGTAAATATCAAAATTCATACTGAATTTAAAATCTGAACATGCCTTCATTATAGAACACCTATTTTGTAAAAATTGCTTTTGTGCCCCTGCAAAATTTGATCAACTATTCTGTTTCCTGTTCCTGAATAAACTAGGTCATCGTACTTGATAGTAAACTGATCTGTTTTATATTCCTTTATATATTTATCAATATGAGAAGTTCTTCCACAATTAATGTCGTCTATCAATAACTTTGTTGCCTCTTGAATGTCTAGTGGAACAACTGGGTAACCAAATTCACCAACAATGGTAAAATCATATCCGCTAGGGAATAAGTCAAACTCTCTAATCTTTGTTAAAGCGGCAATTGGATCATCTGAGTCATTGTAAAGATTAAAAGAGTCTGATGCGGCTAGTGGCAGGGCCACTGGTTTTGATTCAGATCTATTGTAAAGTCCATACTGCTGTATCGTTATTGCTGAATTGTCAGAAGTTACAAAATATGAATCTTGAACTACGCTAGCACTTGCAAATCTATCATAAACCTTTAGGTTGTTTCTATATACATAATTAATTCTGTTAATTCTATTTGGAACAGCCAAGTAGTCTCCTCCGAGACCTGTAATGTCTACTGAATCATATGTATAATAAAATCCACCAGTCACTCCATCAATTATTGATCTGGCTATTCTTTCATTATATATTGCCTCTTGATCTTCCCCCGCTGTATTTCCTATTGCATATGGATCTACATATGGACGCTTGATGGAAAGATTATCTATTACTACGGTGTTTTCTGGATTTTCATCTACATCTAATGAAAAAACATTTACTGCGTACTCATCATCAAACTTTTCAAAATATTGATCCAGTTCTTGTGAAATATTGCCACTAGAGTCAGAGGTTACGTCATACGAATATAGCAAAACGGAGTCTGTGCCATAAATTCTTAAAAGGTAGTCTGTCGATGGAGTTAAACCAGAGTATTCAAGGGTTAATGGAAACTCTGATGGTTGTCTTAGAAATATCATGCCTTACCGTAATAAGTGGCAACTTCTTCTGGCGTTGCCTCACGAACGCTTTTTCGTGTAAGCCACTTTTCGGCAGCCTCCTTTGTAATAATATTGTAACCTGATTTTAAGTCTCCTACGCCCATCCAATGCAAATTTTTTTCTGAAAACAAAGCAATCTTTTCAGACTCCTTTTTGTTTTTAACTTCTGCTTTAACTGGTCTTTCTGCTGACCTTACAGAAATAACTTTATCATCATTAGCATGTACGTTAGATTGCGGAGAAATCTTAGTCTTTGATGGTGTCTGGATAACAGTTTCTGAATACTCTTCTGCTACAGAAATTCCCGCTTCAATATCCATAATTATGGCTAAAATCTTTGTCTTTGTTTTTGCGTCACCTAAATCAATGCCGTTTTCTTTTGCATATTCTCTAAGTTGCTTGGCTGTCTTTGATGATAGATGCTCCATTAATCCTCCTATGTCTAATATCAATTATATCAGAATATGCTTGAGGGGGGTAGGTTTTTGTCCTACCCCCCCACAAGTTAGTGTATTTAGTTATCAGGAAGGATCTGAAGCAGCATCTGCATAAGCAACTGCGTCAAGTTCTTCCCATGTGATGCCCAGACGGACGAATACTGTGTACTCAATTGTGTCCTTCTTGGCCTGGTACTCACGGTTAACTGTGATATCGCGCTGGAAGCCCCATACACGGTTGCTTGGGAATGTCAAATCGACATAATCAGCAGGGTAGTAGGGAACCTCTAGAACATCGACACCAAGAACGCGAGTAACGTTAGCACCACCGAATGTCTGGCCTGCACCGTCAAGGTATGCCTGACGGTTACGCTCTGTGCCAGCAACGCGGGGATCAAATGCTGCTGCAATAGCGTCAGCAAGTGTGCCGTTGTTAGCAACGATTCCTGCGAATGCATCAGTGCCCGCGTAGAACTTAAGATTGCTCTTAACTGCGCGGTACTTGCGTGGCATTGCGTAAATGATCTGCTGCATTACCTCTGGTGTCCAAGCGTTGTTGGAAACTGTAACGATTGCTTCATGGGCATCGCTTCCGCTTGTAACCTGATTAACGAAACCATTCATAATTCCTAGGAATGGATCAGATCCTCCATCACCATTGATGGCAAGATCCTCAATATCGTTAGCAAATGCATTAGTCATCAAACGTACTAGGTGATCCTCAAGTGCGCCACCTTCGATATTATCCTCAAGTGACTCAGTTGAAACCTCCCAGTCAAGGCGGATCTTAGTTGTTGTAAGTTCTACCTTGGTGAATGTTGCACCAGCGTTGTCGTATGTACCGAGTGCTTGTGAAGCAGCACGAATTACACGCTCTCCAACGTTGACCTTTTCGATCTCCATTGTGTTTGCACGCATTGTAACTCTACGACCGTCATTGGCAAGAACGCTTGCGTCCCATACATAGTCAATGAATCGGTTGGCCTGCTCAGGGTTAAGTAGACCGCTAAGAGTTCCCGTAGGATTTACTGCGTTTGGTCCTGTAGTAACGCCCATGTTAGCGTTTGGGATGTTACCCAATACACCAGCAGCGGGGTCTGTTACACCACCGACACCACCAGCAGCGGTTGCGCCCTGGCCCTGGTATAGACCTGGGTTTGGATCGCCATACTTACCTGAATCTGATGGCTGGTTCTTCTCTAGAATTTCTTCTGACATTTACTTTCACCTCCTGTTTTGTTAGTTAAATAGGTCGGACTTTGTGAGGAAACGACCGCCCCATAGAGATTTTTGAACCTTTGTGGGTTCTTCCTGAACGATCTCTCCGAGATCGCCAGACTTACGGAAAGCGGTATCGTTTTCCACTGCGTCTACACGCTTTCCAAACTCTTCGTTGATACCCTTTACTTCTTTGACCTCCTGGCTAACACTAGCAACTTCCTGTGATACACCAGTAATTGTTTTATGAAGCCCCTCTACCTTTTCGTTTAGAGCCTTCATGGTCTCAGCAAGAGTCTCTACGGCTGAAGTTACAGTATCAGCAACAGTCTTGAGAACTTCTGTCTCGTTAATTGTTTCATCTGACTTCTCAACATTTTCAGTCTTTGAAGCCTCCTCAGACTTCTCAACTGACTCTTCTGCTACCTCTTCTGTCTTTTCGACAGCCTCTGTATCCTCAGAAGTTGTTTCCTCTTCTGCCTTAGCAACAGCCTCATCCTCCTCTACAGGGGTTTCCACTGCCTTATCAACTTCTTCAACTGTCTCTACGACCTCTGTCTCAGAAGTTTCAATGTTTTCATCTGCCATCTTGCTTACCTCCTTTTCATCATTTTTTATTCTGTTTAGAATTGTCTTGACTATATCTGCCTTCTCTGCATCATTGGACTCAACAAACCCTATGTTTTGCATACCTTTGTCGCAGCGTGGGCAGTCGGAAGAGCCTTCGGCAGAAAGTTGAACAAGGTCATCAGTGCTGCACCAGTAGACGTTCTCAATTGATGCCTTAGCAAGATAACCACCTTGACTATTTTTCTCAACGCTAATAACATTTGCATATTGATTAGCAGGGTTATCAACAAGAGAAAGTTCATATAGGTCATAGTCTTTAATTACACGAATGGACTTATCCATATCTTCGTTATATACATCTTCTGCATCTTTGATGTTGCCACCAATAGAAAATCCAGTTAGTGTTCCATCAAGAACCTTTTCCCAGGTATCTTGAGCACCTTTGCTGACGTATGCAGAAACATATACTCCGTTATAAAACTTTTTTGATTCAGAATCAAAGTACTTGTCTTCTTTAAAAGATACAACCTTGCCTACGGCAATTTGCTGATGCATCTCCCTAAGATTACCGCGAAATGTTTTAAAAGCCTTGAGAGATGCCTCTGAGGGAACAATGTCTCCTTGTTTGTCCACATTATCAAGCGTGGCAAAACCAGATACTATTCTTCTCTCTTTGTCCACCTTGGCAATCGGCATTGAAAGTTTAATGTCGTTGCCTTCGCTAGACCAGTGAGCCTTAGACATATTCATACTATCCTAATTATATCAAATGTTTTTATAGTTTTTTATCAAATTGTTACTATTGAGTTCTTCTTCCCTCACCCTGAGGGTTTCTTCCTGTGGTAGTGGCAACACTGTCAGAATTGTTGTTCATTCTTTCAGAGTCTCTTTCACGATTTTGCATATTGTTTGCTCTAGCATCTGCTGCTTGACGGGCACCAAGGACTAGAGGCTCTTCTCCGCTAGGAATTTGTGGAAGATCAATCTGTGATCTTGCCTCATTTGGCAACATAATCTGATTCTTAACATAGCGTTCAAGAATCTGAGACTTTGCTACTTCGTCAGTAAGAGTAAGTTCATTAAACTTAAGTTCTATTATATCGGTAAATTCTTGTATTACCTTGCCTACAATTTTTTCTATGTGTCTTTGTGCTGGTCTTGCTACCTGCTCCTTGAATGTTCGATCATTTGCAAGTGCCGCTGCCAGAGATCCTGATGTACTTCCCAACTTGGAAAGTGGAACTTGGTGTGCCATAAGAATATCATCGCGGTTTTGCGTCCTGTATTTTTCAAATGATGCTTCTTGAACACCATTCTCAATCGGATGCATTTCAAAATCAATCTTGTTTCCATCTGAGTCAGTGGGTAGAGGAACATATAGCGTCCTGTGATTTTGTCCCTTTAGTCCCGTTTGAAGGAATCTAAACAATCTATCTTGTGAATCTCCACTGAGTTGTGCTCCCTTTGTAACCACGATATAGCGAGGGACTGCTTTATTCTCAAAATAATCAATGTTGTATTGTGCAGCCATCTGATCACCGCGTAATGCAGTATAGGCTGAAATAATGTCTGGAACTCCGTAAAATGTATTTAGTGGAGAGTAAGCCTTGAAGTGAATTACTTCATTTGGCCTATTATCGTTAGTTACTGGATTAGGATTAGTAGCACCATAATTTCTAAAATAAACTACCTTACCCCCAATAATTTGAATAAATCCATCACGAATTCGACGGACGCGCATTGTTGTAGATGGAATGTGACCTATATATCCAATTTCTCCATTTACCTTGCGACCAATCTCCATGTATCCGTTTCCAGTGGCTTCAACATCTGTCTGTATTTTCTCCATTATGTTGATAAAACTATCTTCATCATTAAGGCTTTCTAGCCAATCCCTTGTTTGAACCTTTAATCTTTCTATTCTTTTTCTTGCCCTGTCAGACTTTCCCTTATCTTCTTCGTCCTCAAGTCTCATCTTTACAGGATTTGTTATTTCAAACATATACCCAAGACCGACGATGTTTTCTACTTTTGCATCAATACAGGCGTGGTTGGCAAAATTAGTGTCGTAAAAATTTGCAAGTTCGTATAGATTATATGGTGGGGTAATAACATCAAAAATTCCATAACCATTTCTCCAGACCTCGCCAGGATTTATTTGCTTTGACCCAGTATCTTCTTGACCTACTGGACGGGTTCCTGCTGATTCAGCATATGAGGGAGCAATTTCTCCACGATTATTTCTTGGAACGTCATAAGCCTTTTCCATCTTATTTTCATTGCGAGTAGTTCTACGCTTAAAGTTAGTGTCTATTCCGATAAAAGCCTTAAGATCTTCCCAGGACTTAGAAAATGGATCTGCCTCTTTAAACTCATTGTTTGTCTCAATTGGATCGTCTGCAAAAACCTCTGCTCTATATTGTGTCATTATTCGCCATTCCCATGCTGCTTAATACCCTGCTGCGCTGCATGAACTGCTCCAAGATCATTTAGATTGGGGATAAGGCCCTCTTTAAGTCTTTGCCTTTGTTCCTCGTATTGTTCATCTGTTGCTCTTCTTACTCCAGCATAAAACCATGCCTCCCCCTCTGGTTGACCGTAGTGTGCGGCGGCTTTTCTAATTTCTGCTATTTTTGACAAATCACCGCGCATTGAAGGTATGTTCAGCATGTTTCCGTCTTGATCTTTAAATAGGTGACCACTAGGAAGTCTCCAAAAATATAGACCCCAGTCATACATTTTAGGGATAAAGGTGGCCTTTGATTTACCGATTTCTGCCTTTTTAGTGTTGCTCATGGTATTAATTATACCAGATTATGCTGGTATTGCTTCAAACCTGGACAATGAAGCGTCAGAAATTATCTTTATTAAATCTGAGTCCAAAACTACTGAGGATTCATCGTTTATAACAAAACCACTGTTTCCAGTAAAGGCATTAAACAAGTCTTTAGACCCAACGGAGAACACTATTTTTTCACTCTCCACATATACATTTGCCCACAGCCTTATCTCATCTTCTGTTGGTATAAAGTACACAGCAGTAGAAGTTGAATTATTTTCTGCCCCATCCCAACCAAAACTTTGGAATAGGTTACCTCCCGCTGAATCAGTGCCATCAAAATATCTTCTTAACTTGGGGAATTCGTTTGTAGTCTTTTCTATTAAAACAGCATCTATATAGAAAACCTCACCAGCGGAATTTGAACCCTCTTGAACTATGTCAATTCCTAGCATTGTTGTTTCTTGCTCTAGGGTTACTGTGTGCGAAACTCTAAGCCACCCTGCTCCAGACGCTATTGGTGTTTCTATTCCTTCGCTTGTTGCTAGGGGCAACAGAGGTGATGAAACTCCCCCATCTATAGAGTCCTCAAACGATGATAAGGAAGATCCTCCGTCGATTGAGTCTGAAAAAATATTTGTTTCTGCATTTCCTCCATCAATCCCAGCATATTCTTTTACCACTATCTTTATATTTTTGTCACTACTCTCTTCTGGAACGTATATGTATGCACTCACAGTATATTCATTTTCTGGAAGGACGTTCATCTTTATATTTTGTTCAGTTGCAAAAGTTGCACCAGAGTAGTTTTGAGACGAGGTTATGCATTTAAGTGAATAATTGCTAAAGAGACTTTGATCAGAACTTCTAGAAATTATCGTTCCTGGTTCTACTGGACCCCACCCATAATCACTTTCTTCTATATTGGGGTTGTAACAAATGTTTGTCCTAACTTTTGTTTTTGTTCCATCTTCAACATACCAAGATGCCCAAGTTAAGTTGTCTATGTCGTCTACTGACAGGACTCTTCTCCACCTCCTTTTTACTGTTTCAGCAGTTCTTCCCATGCCCTCTGACTTAAAGTGGCAAACATTGTCTACAGTAAAGCCTCTAAAAAAGTTTATATATCCAGCATATCCAGAGAATATCAGTTCTTCGTCAAAAGTTATTCCTATAGAGTTCCACTCATCATACTTAATAAACGGGCTTCTTACCCTAATTCCATTTTGATAAAAAACTACTCCTGGCTCTAACTGTCTTGTTTTTTTATCTCTTGCAGCAATCATTGCTCTTTGTCCAGATGCATCAACCTTCATTATAAATTCTATGGTTTTGTCTTTAGAGTCAACTTCAAATACTGGATATGCGACCTGAGGAATTACTGTTTTATCATATTTCATAAACATTTGTATGGCATGAACTCTGTAATTTTCATTTTCTTTTTCGTTAATTGGAACAGCAACACCATACTCTTTTTCTTTTGTATGGTTTCCCCGAATAGAAAGACCTGAATCTTCGGTCAAATATAAGTATGGAGATCTTTTTTTAGAAATTGCAACTGGATTTTTTGCTTTATTTTCATAGTATATTCCGTCTTTAACATATGTGTAGAATGGAGATCCGCTTTCTGCACCTACCTCGTTGAATCTATTATGGTTTAATGCTTTAGAAACAATTTCGAAATCTCTAATAATTAGAGGGTTGCTTAAAATTCCTTCATGCTTTATTGAAAAATTAAAAACTATTGCAACTTTATTAAAATCAAAATATGATGGGGGGAAAACCACTGTTTTATCAACAAACTCAAACCTTGTCAAATAAGGTCTTTTTTCATCAAACAACGATGCTTCTTTATCTGCGTCAATATATCTAGACTCAGTTATTTCTCTAAAGTACGGGAAATTAGATATTGGTTCGTTCGCCCCTTCTGATAAAAGTTGAAATGTTAGAAAAGATCTAAGGCTTGATTGTGATGTATTTAAAAATCTTTCTATCTCATTTTTAGTTTTTAGTTCTTCATACGTCCCGTACCCGCTGATTAATGGGTTGTCTAGTATGTAGTATGGCTTCAGAGAGGATTGAGAAAAATCTTTTTCAAGATCTACATATGACCACCTAAGATTTTTTATTACCTTTTCTACTGCATCATTAACTGTTGGGTATCCAATATTTATCTGAAGAAAATCTAGATCGTAGTAAGTTTCTCCATCGTTATTTTGAACGTATCCTCCAAAAAAGGAAAGTGGAATATATTCTTCCCATGAGGAGGACACTGATATATCCATAAAGAATTTGTTGAATCTAACTAATGGAGAAAGCGTATAGGTGGCAAAGTGATTTGACATAATATTGTATTCTGTATAGTCCAATACTCCATTGTCTAAAAAGTAAGGTTCTATTTCAGCACTATTCTTTTTATTAGACAATCCTATTGAGTGTATCTTTCCCTCAAAAGTGTTTATTTTGTTTCCTGCAAAATATACTTGTAAAGTATTGATAGAACTAAAAAACTTTTTTAATCTGTATTCTGACGACTGCAACAGTTTTTCTATATTTATTCCAACAGCAAATGAATACTCCCATAGCATTCTGCTGTATGAATAGTATCCGAAATAGTCATAGGAATATCCATAATAGTTGTCGTATCCATACTCTGAGTAACTGTTCCAAGAGTAATTATCCTGATCTGAGTATCCTGGATAAAAACTATACCCTCCATCATCAAAGGAACTTGTGGCAAATGTTTCTGTGTATATAGTTTCATCATTAAAATCATAATATATGGTTCCATTGTTTATGTGTACATGAAACTTATCTGAATTTATAGAGTTTGTTATAAGAATAAGGGTGGACTGCTGCTCTACCTTAGTTGTTGAAAACACTCCATAAATAGAGGAGAGAGAGTCTACTATTCCCAAGGAATCAAAATATATGTACCCTGGCTCTGTCCATTTTAATCCGTCTAGCGAGAATTGATTGTTTTCATCAACATTGGGTCTAAAAGTAAAAAATTTATCTCCCTGCAATTCATTGACTATTTTATTATCTGCATAAAGATCTTCAACATTTCTTCCACCTATATATATATTTGGTAGAGAGTATTCTGGCATAGATATAAAAGATTTTGTGCTGTTTAGATTATCTGAGTATCCAGCATCCCAGTTGGATGTATCTGGATATATTTTATTTGCAGTATAATTTGCATTAGAGTAGTTTACATATGCACTCTTTCCCTCAAACGCATCTGCTACTGATTGTGGAGACTCAGTTGCTTGCCCCAGAGCAAATCTTCTTTTTGCTACTGGAATGGGCACTATATAGGGGTATATAGATACACAGTCAATGGTGAATGTATCTATGTCGGAATATGTAAAAAATCCAATCCAATTTTTAATTGAAGAAAATTCAAATTCATCTTTTATGTAGGATACAGAGGCTACCTGCTCTCCATTTATTATCAATGTAGCCTCACCACTTGAAATTGTTAGATGACAAATCATTGGCCTATACCACTCTGAAACTGGATGAGAAGAATAGTTATCTCCTATTTTCAAGGATATAAAGGCATTATTTATATATATTCCGTCATCTGTGTCTATGGGACCAAATATTCTTTTTGTTAAAAAAGTTTTAGGATGTATGTTCATCCAAAATTCTACTGTGTAGTCGTTATATTTACCTGAAGAATGAAGAAATCCCTTGCCTGGGAAAATTATTGATGGAAGAGATTCATCTTTAGATGGATAAAGTCTAGTGCAAGAAGTGGAGCCAAAAACTAGAGGTATTCCTTCGTTTTTTGCAAGTATTTTATTATCTTCAACTATGTAGGAGCCTGACTGTTCTTGTATTCCATATTCAAGTGCTGGTATTGAGGTATACCCTAAAGAGTCTATAACTGTTTTGTTTCCTAAAAACTCTGTGTGAGATGTTTCAGACCATTGTCCTACCGCCAACCCATTCATAATAAATCTATAGTCTTGCTCTGCTCCACCAGGATCTACGTTTATTCTAATGAATATTCTCATTCTATCGCTATCATATTCTGTTGGAAGAAAAGAAAAATCAAAATTAGTCCAGAATCTTCCTTCTTCTCCAGTAACCCTTGTTGTAACTTCTACGTCTTGACCCAAAGCATTGTTGTAATACTTATACCCCACCTCATACCAGTTTACAAAAAAAGAATTTTGAAATAAATGAAAACTTATGGAAAATGTTGCAAGATCTTTATTTAATGAATCAAATCTAAATGTACCTGGACTCTCTATCTCAATATTTGTTCCTGCTACAGATATTCCAGATGCTTCAATTTGAGTATAATTATCATCCCCAATAAAGGTGGAGGCTTCTAAGGGTAGTGTAGGAGAATCATTAAAAACAACAGAAGCAGAGTTATCTGCTGATGCTGACCACCCACCCGAACCAAAAAGTCTAATGTCATCAGATATTAAAGATATGTATTTAACATTATCGTCCAGCGGGTACACACTGATTGGTTGCTCAGAAAATATGCTAGTCGCATATAAGTTTGATGGATTAGTCATCTGTTTACCTCTAAACTATTATACCAAAATAGAAGGGAGGGTAGGACTCATACACCTACCCTCCCAAAACCGACCTATTTAGGCGGTTATAGCAGAGGTGGAAATGTCTACAATATCACAAGCACCTGCCGTACAAGACAACTCCTGGCTTCCTGTAGTTCCGTCCTCTGTCTCATACAATGTTAGCATATTCCAGTCAATTCTAGAAGGCATCTTTTTTAGCCACGCTTGATATTCTTCTTTAGTTATTTCCTGATATGGTGCTTGCTTATAGGTATGCTCTGATGCTGGTAGGAATGATACTCCACCAATATGATCAAAATTGTCAAATACCCAAGAACCTACCCCAAGCCATTCATCTTCATGAACATTAACTGTTACTGATGGATTATGCTCTGTCCAATGTTCACGATATGTCTTCCAGATTTCAAGGTGATCAATAGCAGAAAGATCTTTCGTTAATACAGCGTTTTTTGGAGCCTTGATGGGGAAATAGAAAACCGTTGTGTCGTTTGGCTTCATTACATCTGGCTCATTAGGAACACCACTTTCCTTTAGGAATACGGTTAGCGGATCTTTGTTGTCTCCGCGAACAGATCGGATATAGTATTCTGAATACCAAGGGTGGATGCCGCTTGATACTCCAGTTAACTGAGAAACAGTTCCAGATGGCTTTACACAAGTAATAGATGCAGATGGGTTAATTCCCAAACTTTCTGCCTCCTTTGCATTTACCATAACCGCTTCTTCACGAAGGGTATCAAGAATTCCAGCCAACTTTTCACCGTTGGTAGCAGTAATCTTGTTTCCAAAGATTCCTGTGAGGGAGACACCAAGAAGCCTTTCCTCTTCACAATTATGTCTCCAGGACTTACGAATGTATTTAAAGTTTGTCAAAGTTGACTGCCAGGTTCCAAGGATTGTTGCTAGTCTAACCTTTTCTGAGAGATCTTCAACTGTATCACTTGCATCAATAACTACCTCTGTAAGGTTGCAAAATTCATTTGGTCGCAGAAGAATCTCTCCACATGGATTTGTTCCCATTACCTTGCTTGAATCGCGGCGACCGAATTTATCAATATGTCCTCTAACTGATTCCATATTATATATTCCTCGTTCTCCAGACTTTGATTCGTACAGATTTCTCCATTCTCTAAGGAATTGTGCAGTATTTGGCTTAGAATTATAAACGGCAGAGTTGTTGGCAAGTGCTCTCTGAGGATCTGACTCCCACCAATTACCACTCTTTGCCTTTGCCATTTCAAAGTCATCTAGATTGGACAAAGAAATAAGGGCTGAACGACGAACGCCTCCAACCACCACTACCTCTCCAATCTTACACATAATGTCGTGTGCCTCAATTGGCTTCAACCTGCGTCCTGCTGACTTCCTAAAAACATCTGCTGTAAATTGAAACAAAGCATGTAATGGCTCTGGCCCTGATGCACGACCACCGAAAGTCTTTAGTCTTGCTCCCGCTGGACGAACCTTTGAAGTGTCCCAATTTGGCACCTGTCCTGTAACAAGAAGCCCGACAAGTTCTTTGTATGCTTTTGCCCACCCCAACTTAGAATCCTCAACAACTATGGTTGTTTCTGTGTTAAAAAAATCTTCTGAGATAGTTGGCAACGAATCTATGTACTTTTGCTCAACGCTAAATCCTACCCCAGTACCGTTCATTAAAATATACATGGCCTCGTCAAAAGACCTAAGACTATCAACGGCAATAAAAGAGCAATTGTATGCTGCAATATTGTCTCTCTCTAACGCTGCCCCCGCTGTCATCAGGGCACGCATAGATGGCATTATCTTGTGATTAATAATTGCATCTTTTACCTGAGAAAAGACTATATCGTTTTCATCGTATTGGTAATTTTCTACAACATGATTCTTAATAAACTTTATGTATCTTTCAACTGTTTCTCCCCATGTCTCTCTTCTACCTTCTTCTTGAACCCACCTAGCATACCTACTAATATGAATAAAATTTCTATAAGGATCAACAATTGATCCCTTTTCGTCAACTAATGACATATGGCAATCTCCTAGAATTTGAATTTTGTATAAGTAAAAATTATATCACTGCTATGACTATGTTATCAATATAAAAGATAACATTGTTATAAAGTTTATATCCAATACCTGTACCACTCAGCACTTACTGCACCGCTGCCGCCGCTATTTGCATCAACCATCAATACCCACTCGTTTGTATCAAGTTTTACTAAGGTTCCTAGGGTCCATTGATCTGTCAAATCTAATCCGAAAGAGTTGTTTATTGTTACTCCAGAGTCGGCAGCAATTCTGGTGGAACCGCTTCCTGCCTGCAAAACAAAAATCTTTGTTCCAACGTCAAAAGCCACGGAAGAATTTTGTGGAATTACAACAGAGTTATTTGAAGAACTCGTCATCTTGATTAACTTTCCCGCGTCGTTAAGTGTTAGAGTATACGATGTTGTTGCATCTTCTTGTATATCAAAATAGTTACTACCTCCACCCTCTGGGCCTGTTGGACCAGTCGGTCCAGTGGGTCCTGTTACTGTTGAGTCGGCACCTGTTGCACCAGCAGGTCCAGTTGGTCCAGTTGGACCCGTTACTGTTGAGTCAGCACCTGTTGGTCCTGTTGCACCAGTCGGTCCAGTGGGTCCTGTTGATCCTGTTGGTCCTGTTACTGTTGAGTCAGCACCTGTTGCACCAGTCGGTCCAGTGGGTCCTGTTGAGCCTGTTGGTCCTGTTGGTCCTCCAGATGGGCCAGTTGGACCCGTTGCCCCAGTAGGACCCGTAACAAAAGAATCTGCTCCCGTTGCCCCAGTCGGTCCAGTATCCCCAATGGGGCCAGTTGGTCCAGTTGGACCCGTTACTGTTGAGTCAGCACCTGTTGGTCCTGTTGCACCAGTCGGTCCCGTAGGACCAGTTACTGTTGAGTCGGCACCTGTTGGACCTATGTCTCCTACTGGTCCAGTTGGTCCAGTTGGTCCTGTTGGGCCTTCAACTTCTCCAACAAGAATCCAGTTATTTGAATCTTGTGACCAAACATAAAGATATGGTCCTACCAAATATCCGTCTCCAGGGGAGCCAGTGGGGTGTGCGGCAGCAAGATCTAGGGCTGTACTATAACTACCCAAGATTGTTGTTGCCGCACCTTGAGGACCAGTGGGGCCAGTGGCTCCAGCGGGACCAGTGGGTCCGACTGGGCCTGCGGAAGCACCAACATCTGTTATAGGAACCCATGATCTTGTTCCGCTGGTATCTGATAGAAGTATTGAATTTGGTTCTGATGGTACACCTAAATCTGGTTCTGCTTCAGAAAGTTCTAAAAAATTATACCTATCACCAGAAACGTCTGATGGTGGAGTTTTTTTTACCTTACCAGACAATATTTTACTCATTTGAAGACTCTAAAATGCTTAAAGTTATTTTCATTACTCCATTTGAATTTGCTGATACATTTATCTTTTGCCCCGACTCTAATATTAGTTTTCCACTAATAGGAGAGGCAGCATCATTTCCTGGTATAGAGTAATTTTTTACTAATTCTGTTTTTACAGAACCTTGTACATGGGAGAATGTTACCGTTCCAGCATTGGAGGTTACATTTGATATTTGTGCCAAAAGGATTATTGAAGTAAATCCAGTGGGGGCTGTATAGATAGTTTTTTCGGCAGCATCAATTGTTGATGTTACTGTTTTGTATGTGTTATTTATAGCCATATTATCCCTCTAGTGCCAAAATATATGGAGTTACCGTTGCAATGATATCTCTTTCATAGGCATCTCCTACAATTGTACCACTTGTGGAGTTTATTGTTAAGCCATTTCCTATTTTCATGTTTCCAAGTTGATCAATGCTATTGTATAAAACCCTACCCCCGCTTGACTCCAAAACCTCGTTTCCTGCTATTGCCTCTCCTCCAGATTGGGGTAGGGCTGCCGCTAAGGTAGTACCAGAACCAACGTATTCAAATGTTTGACCAAACGCTTGTATTTCACTTCTTACATAAAAGTTTGTGGTTGTATCATTCGGTATGGGAGAAGAAACATTTTCAGATAGAGTTATAGTTGACTGAGTGTTAAGAACTTCTGTAGATGCAACAACAGTATAAAATGTTGTTCCGTTGTCAAATGATACAGCGTTTCCAGGGGATGGTTGTGAAGAAAGTCCATCAACAATTATCTCATCTCCTGTTTGATCTACTCTATTTGTAGAACCTGATTGAATAAACTGAGTTCCTTGTGCTTTTAGACCATAGTTTCCAAACGAGCAATTAGAATTTTTTAATAGGCATCTTCCTCCATTTGTGCAGGATATTCCAATGTCGCAACACAATGTATATATTCCAGAAAGTTGTGCATAGGCATTATTTTCTATGTGGACTCCGATTCCACCCTGGTTATTCTGAGTAAAAGATTCAACAAAAGCCTGACAATATCCAGAAGCGACGCTTCCATCTAAATATATGCCCTTCCCCGTTGTTGTTTCTGAGGCACAATTTTTTATTCTTGGGGTAGTTGTTATGCTTCCAGCAGATCCGTCTGGATTAAAAGATATGGCAGCGGCGGGAGATATATGGTTTTTAAAAGTTATTCCATTTACAAAAACACCACTATTTATATAAAAAATATTTTCTGAGGTGTTTGATGGAATAACGAAAACTGTTGCCAAACTGTCTCCAACTACTGATACATCTTGGGGTATGTTTATTGGATTATTTTCAGTATATGTTCCACTTTTTACAAAAATTATTGAGCCTGATGTGGCATTAGCAGCAGCGGCAGATATTGTCAAAAAAGAGGAGTCTGGTGACCGACCATTGTTTTCATCGTTGCCAGCCTTACTAACATATAAAACATTGGGAACAGATAAGTCTGGAGAGAATCCAGAATTTAATACTGAATCTAAAGATTTTGCTAATTCCTCAATGTCTGAAGCAACATTTACTGGATCTGAATCTAATGGGTATGGGAAATCATAGTTGTCAGTTCTACCGCTAGACATAAGTCTATTATATCATTACCACTTACCTAGAGGGCATGTGGAGTTCTCTATTCTTGCCTTAATCTTCATAAAGCACCCACACTCCTTGCACGACCATGTTGCCTTAAACAATGATGGGCATTCATTACAAATAGCAAGTCTTTCAAATGCCTTTTCTTTTTCTACAAACATTATAGTCCTTTCAAATACTCTTCTAGTTCTTCCTCAAACTGAGACTGCTCTTCTTCTATAACTACTGACTCTGGAAGTATTATGTCATTCTCTGAAACAGAAGAAGAAATATTTTTCATCACCATTTCTCTATCCCCCCACTTTTCTTCTGGACAAAAAGAATAAAACTTCTTGGTTGATTCTATTACAAGGTTACCATTTACAGAGCATGTTCCATCTTTTGAAGAAAAAAATGGACAAGATAAACAAATTCTAAATCTTTTCTCTCTTTCTTCAGAATCAACATATTGGCCCGATGCTCTTTTTTTAGACCATGGATTTTTTTCTGTATAAACTCTTTTTCTTTCGTTTCCTTCTAGTATTCCTGACGATTCAACTTTTATCTCTATACTTTTTTCATTTTCCTCAACAAATTTTGTTCCAAAAAATTTCCAATTTCCAGGAACTAGATCTTCGTCTGTTATGTAAAAAATTATTGAATCCTCATCTTGCAAAATTCTCAAACCTGATGCTAAGTCATAATCTGCTAATATATTTCCTTTGTTATCAAAAACTGCAAGATATGTTTTTTCATCAATCCATATAGTTGACTTATTATCTTTATATATCTCTATTATTTTCATATTATGTTACCTTGTACCATTCTGTTCCACTATTTATATATCCTGGCTCATTTATTAAAACATCCCAAATTTGTCTACAGCATTCAGGTTTAGAGCATGTTTGACATTTTACTCCATTGTAGTAAAACCAGCACATTGGTCCAGGGCATCCGATCTGACCCCATGAAGGGGTTCCTCCTTGATAGCAATTTCCCCAAGGATCGGTGCAATAGCCTGCCGCGTCAAGGTAGCAGTTGCAACCATATTCTACCGTATAACTAACATTTCTGTAGGTATATGAATACTTTTTTCTTTCCATAAAGGCAGGGTCAGATGCTGGAGCACCAGCGGCGTACCTAGCAACTACTTCAAATCTAGAGGTTTGACCACTTAAAGAAAATCTGGCATTGGTAGCGTTAAAGGAAGTGGTTCCAGATCCTGAAACATATACTGCTTCATATACTAGTGATGGATCATAGTTATCAATCTCAAAAGTTCCAGTGGTGACGTAACTAATTTCTGGAGGATCTGGTGGGCTTGCAAAGGTCGTTGGATACCATTGACCATTTACCTTGCTAAATGCCTGAGATGCAATTTTCCATTCACCGTCTACCTTAGAATAAACTTGTGTAGGTGGAACCCAGGAACCAGATATCTTTATACCAGACATTTTTACACCAAATACTTAATCCACAGATCTCCATCTTCACCATCTTCAGAAACTGGGTCCAGGGTAGAAAAAGTAATATTTCTTGCTCTTGAAGAGTTATCTTGTGATCCAGATAATGTTATTGATGTAGATCCAACAACCGTTCCTCCATTTATTGTTGGAGAAGTTAGTGTTTTATTTGACATTATTTGTGTGTCAACTAGGTTTACTACTTCAGAATTATTAGAGTATACCTTGCCATTTGCTGCAATTCTAGAGATTACCGAGCCAGAGGAGTTTTGCCACTCCTGAATATTAGAGGTTTGACCGCTTGCTGGCCTAACAACTATTCCAGAGTGTGCGGAGTTAATTATCTGTATCTTTAAGGCAGACGTTGTTGTTTGTGCAATATCTCCTATGGAGACGTAGTTGGCGAATGATGCCCCACCATTAGGAAATACAGAGACAATGTTTGTTGAAGATGAGTTTTTCCAATTTTGCAACGGTACAGACTGATTTACCGCTCCTTTAATTGATAAAGGAACAACGCTTAAGTTTTCTGGAACAATTTCGTTTGGATCTGAAGAAGAAGATATTTCTTCTATAAAAGTCTGACCAAGTGCCGCTATATTGTCCTCATTTGCGGTAACCCTGATATCCAGTGTTCTAAAGTTTCCTTCAATGCTATCGTTTGGAATTGGCTGATTAGAATAATTATCTATTCCATAGTGATATACACGCAAAGCCTCTTCTATTGAGGCATCGTCTGAAAAGGTGGGAATTCTTGATTTAAAACTTAGTCCTACTGGCTGAGACATATTTTAATTATACCACCGACACTGTAATGTTTATTATCTTTTCTTGATTTTGTATATAGGACCAGGAAGATCCAGAAAATTCTGCAACCTTTATTGCTATAATTAGGCTTGTTCCAACTATTTGCCTTGAAATTATTGATACTGCTGATGGATTTGAGTTATCTAATGTTAGATTAATGGTATATCTTGATACATCATCTATAGAAATATCTGAAACTATATCTGATAATGGAACAGATATTGTTGCTTCTCCATTAGAGTTTGTGCTAATTTCATAATTAGAAGCATATACTGGTGGCTGAAGTTTAAGAGCGGATACCCAGTAGTTTCCAAAGGGGGTTACGGTGTAAATGTATAGCCATCCATAATTTGATGCTGTGGAAGAGTTTAAAAAAACATCTCCAATTTTTACTTCCTGACCATTTGGAATTACTCCTGGTAAATTGGGATTTCCTGATCCCAAAATAAATCTTGCTCCCCTTTCGCCTTTTTCTCCTATATCCAAAGAAACATCAATTGACTTTGGAGGACCTAAAATAACTAAGTCATCAGTATCGACTACAACATCAAATACCGTCATTCTGGTGGCTCCGTTATGTCTTGTGTAACATTTATTGTTCCCGTAACGAGGGTATAAAGTTCGTTAGAGTCTGTAATTTTCTGTACAGAAACATCGTAAAAGTACCCATTAGTCGATGTTAATTGATTTCCAACTGACGGGAAGATAGTACATGTAAGGTTGCCAGAAGAATCTATTACTGCTGACCCTTCAATGGTGTCGGATGAATTTCCGCCTCTTGATTCAGAAATATAGAAATAGGCATTGTGGGAGGTATCTGATATTGGGAAGGGTGTTCCAGCGGCTGTCTTAGGATTTATAATAAATTGGTACAGGTCACCTTTGTAGTAACTTATATTAAAGGTAGCAGGAAAACTCATTTTTTAATCACCTTCATTTATTATACCACTCCATATTATAAGAAAGCCTTGAGTCTGATGGATTTAGTCTTAATGCTTCTTGTCCATATACCCTTGCCTTTTCCTTCAGTCCTATGTTGTAGGCAGAAATAGCCGCAAGATCATATGGGGTGCTTCCCCAGGCAAAGTCTTCACATAGGTATTCTAGTGGCTTATCCTTTATGGATAAAGCCTTTGTAGCATAGGCATAGCATAATTCAAACTGATTACTTTCGTAATAAAATTGTGCTAACTCTACTAATGCCTCTCTTCTTTCTGGACATTCGGCTACCGACCTCAAAAGCCATGTTTCTTTATCTTCTATCTTTGCAAGATACCTCATAGATGCTGCACGTTCTGGCTTCCACAATGCTCTGGGGAGTGATAGGTGACGCTTAAACTCCTTTGCCGCCTCTTCTTTTTGATTATGGAAAAATAATTCTCTAGCATAGTAAAAAACATTACGATCATCTTCTGGGTCTTCTTCTACCGACAATTTTAGCAAGGGCATATATTGTGATCGTGACTTTGTTTTATCTGGATAATGATGAATTTCTAGATTACACCACCCTTGAGTTTCTTGTTTAGAACAACACAAAACCTCATGTACTGGATGCTTCCAGTAGTAATTTTTACGACTATGTATCTTGTCTCCACCATACTGTAATCCAGGAGATCCGTCACTATTCCAAGACCATGTGTACTTATATCTTGGTCTGGTTATCCCATCAGATATCGATTTTTCTACTTCATGCCTCCATCCCTCAACAAGAATTTCGTCCATATCAAGCGCGATGCACATATCTATATCTTCTGGTAAATACTCTAGTGCTGCGTTTCTTGCATAATCAAAACGCCAAGGATCAAAGGATTGAACTTTTACATTAACCCCAAGATCCTTGGCTATATTGACTGTGTTATCTATAGACCCAGTATCTAGTATAAATAGGTAATCTGCATCTTTGGCAGACTTATACCATCTTTCAACAAAGTCCTCTTCGTTTTTGGCTATGGTATAAACTGCTATTTTTGCCACTGGACAACATCATCTCTTTGCTATTGCGCTAAAGACTTATCGAAATCAAGCCATTGATTGATAATTCTTTCATCTTTTCTGTACTCAACAATGTCCTTTATCTGATCTTTTGGATCAAACTGTCCGTTCTTTACCTTGTTTATGGCATCAGTTAGAGCATTTGTATAAGAATCAAGAATGACAGGGAATTCCTGAACAGAAAAGTCAACCATAGTTCCGTGCCCCCTAGAAGTTTCTGGAAGCACTCCTATGTTACTATAAACACAAAGGTTTCCAGATGCCAACGCCTCTGCCTGAATCATGCAACTAGTCTCCTCAAAAATAGAGGGGTAGGCGTGGATGTGAGAGTCTGCAAGTGCTTTGAGAACAGTTGATCTGGGGGTTTTACCATAAAAAGTAATTCTCTCATCCTTCATTAATTCGTCTAGTGCTGGATTATCATATTGCTCAGGATAGAAATCATTGTATACATTTAATTCAAAATCCTCTTCTATTTTTCTTACTGCCTGCAACAAAATATCCATACCCCTGACTGCTTGGGATGCATGAATTATTTTTGGCACCTCAACATTATCAAATTTTGTAGGATTGAACGGTATTTCTCCGATGGGATACTCAACAACATGAATCATGTCTGGATCTACGTTCATCTCTAGTGCCGTCTTCTTCTTATGAAAATTAGAAATAACAACAATCTTCTCTATTGTTTCTTTAAAGTCTTCCCTCTTTAAAACATTTAGTCCACTATCGTCTACCTGATTTGGTGTAAGATGTAGCCACAATATATTTCTTTTTCCTTGAAAAAGTTCTTCTAAAGGCTGCGGTGCTCCAGGAACAGATACGCATCTATAGTCTCTAATGTTTTTCATTTCTGGCAGAACATTTTTATGAAACCACTTCATTGCTACTTCTGTGCCGCCCAAATTGTTATTATCCCACGGGAATATGTTTTCCATTTTAAGTTCCTTAATCTAGGTGTCCTATGATATCATAAAGGCTAGGACAAATCAAGCCCTAGCCAATATGATTTATATAAATATTACTCTGCTGGTGTGTTTTGCGCTTCCATTTCGTCCATCATTGCCTGAATCTCTTCAGCAGTTGGCTTTGGAGCACCCTCTTCTCCTCTTGCGTTTGGTGCAAAAGGTGCTTCTGGATCATCCATTGAAGCAACAAAAAGTTGTGCCCACTGCTCTGCCTCTTCTGCACTATCCCACGAATCTCCGTTGGGCCAGTGTGGTTGAAATAGTCCAGCGACCTCTGAATCTCCATAATAGACTCTAACTGCATGAGTTCCTTCTTCAATCTCATATCTACTTGCCATATTTTTTCACCTCCATTACATATATTTTACCATGAAATAGGAATCTTTTTCATGTGCTTTACTAAAACATCTGGATCAAAGTATATGTCTATTCCTGCATTATATGCTCCTATGCACCAAGAAACGTCTTCTCCTATTGAATCTACTATTTCTGTGCCGTCGCTTCTTTTTACAGGTTGACTTTGATGCTTAAACCATGGCCTTTCTATTCTTTCAAATACCCCAGATTTCATGGCAACAAATCCAAAACCCATACTTTGGATCTTCATAGGCTCTGACATTTGCATAATCTTTTGCTTTGGCATACCTCCAACAATTCCCCATTCATGAACTGATGTTGTTGTTCCATCTGCTAAGAGATAGGCACCCGTACAAACATCGTAGTCTGAATCATATATTCTAAAAAATTGCCAAGGCTCCCATGATATATCAGAGTCTATCCAAAATATCTTGTTATAGGTTACAGTTCCTCCTAGAGGTGCTGTATCATCTGGGTTTAAGTTTGCCCCGTCTCCTCCAGTTATAGTTGCTTCTCTTGCATGATGAACAAGAGAGGAATAATTGTTCAAAAACTTATAAGTTATTCCTCTTTTGTCACACTCTGCGAGGGTAGCCACAAGGCTCTTTACATACTGTGCCTCCATCATAGCCCCAGGAGTTGCTATGAGAACATCATAGTGCTTCATTATTTTTCCTATCTGTTATGGATATTATATAATACGTTTGCTATTTTGTCATCCAGATCCTACAGGAATCCAGTTAACACTCGTAGGCAATACTTGCTGTGTCCATGTGATGCCATCGGTAGAGATGAGGGCTGTTGTGGTGTTGCCTGCCACAGTAACAAAGATGCCATTGCCGTGGGTGATTTGCCGCCAACTGCCGTAAGGCAATGTCTGCTGCGTCCATGTGATGCCATCGGTGGAGGTAGCGGCGGTGCTGCTATTTATTGCCACAGCAACAAAGGTTCCATCGCCGTGGGTAACAGAGTACCAACCACCACTCACGGGCAGTGTCCCTTGCGTCCAAGTGGTGCCATCGGTGGAGGTAGCGGCGGTTTGGCTGGTCGATGCCACAGCAACAAAGGTGCCATTGCCGTGGGTGACCCAGGTCCAATCATCACTCGTAGGCAGTGTCCCCTGCGTCCATGTTATAGCATCGGTGGAGGCGAGGGCGGTTGTGGTGCTTCCTCCCACAACAACAAAGGTGCCACTTCCGAAGGTTGAATTTTTCCAATTAGCCTGCACGGGCAATGAACCTTGCGTCCATGTTATAGCATCGGTGGAGGTGGCTGATATTAGGGAACCATATCCCACAGCAACAAAGGTTCCATTGCCGTGGGCTATACTTCTCCAGGTAGAACTCACAGGCAGCGACCCCTGCGTCCAAGTGATGCCATCGGTGGAGGTGGCGGCGATGGTGCTGTTGTATCCCGCAGTAACAAAGGTGCCATTGCCGTGAGCCACTTCTCTCCAACTAGCAGTCACGGGCAATGTCCCTTGCGTCCATGTTGTAGCATCGGTGGAGGCGGCTGAAACTGTTGTATTAAATCCAAGGGTAACAAAAGTTTCAATAACGGGTTCTTCAGGTTCTTCAGGTACACTTAAAGCATAAAACTCTTTCCATACTCCATCTACATTTATGTATCCAGCATTTACTGGTTTCCAGGTATCTCCAACCTTTATGCTAGGAGTAAATTCTTTCCAAACACCGTCTACATTTATGTACTGTGCCATTTTTTTCCTTATTTAGTTTAGAATCCGTTTGAAACCACATCTGTCCAACTTGCTGGGTGCAGGCCAGATAAGCCCTGCCATGTAACTCCATCTGTGGAACGACTATAACGGCCACTGTTTCTTGAGAATGCAATAAATGTTTCATCATAATTAGAAAAGACAACGCAGTTCCAATCGTAAGACCCATTATGCCCAAGAGAATTAAGCGTCCAAGTTAAACCGTCAGTAGAGTAGTGTCCAAATGGCTGGTTAGGTGCGACAGTGACGTATACGCCATTTCCATAAGCAATTCCCGAATGGGCGGCGGCGTTCGTAAATGTGCCCTGTGTCCACGTTATACCATCTGTTGATACCTTTGGTGTTTGTCCAGAGCAAATAAATTGGCCACCAGCATAAATAATATCAGAGGCACCTTGTCCTGCTGTGCTTACGGTCCAATTTAGACCGTCAGTAGAGTAGGCGTGCTCGTTACGGAATTGACTTGGCCCCTCTACTATTACCCACATTCCATTTCCATAAGCAATGTCTTCCCACTCCCCAGATTGAGGCAGCGTTCTAATGGTCCAAGTTACGGTGTCGGTTGAATAGATATAGGTGGCTGTGTTGTTCGCCACGGCTATCCACATGCCGTTTCCATAGCCGATTGCCCTCCATTGCAGTGTAACTGGCACGGTTCCTACAGTCCAGTTGATGCCATCAACGGTGGAGGAAAATTTATTTGTATTGGATGGCAAAGTTATAAAAGTATCATTTCCATATCCAACGTGATAATAATAATCATTGGTAGTGTCTCCTACTCTAGTAGAAGATTGGGTCCATGTAACTCCATCTGTGCTTGCCAAAGTATCCTGACTATTCTCAGCAGTAGCAACAAACAATGAATTAGGAACAATCTTTAACCATAAATCTCCACTATTTCCAACTCCATCTACTGGATCATATCCAGAATATGTAATTTGTCTTGTGGATGCTCTTGCTATTGTTGTTCCTGAAACAACATCAACCTCTCCAGTAAAAGATGCTCCAGATAGGTTTGCTTTTTCTGCAAATTTATCGTTAAGTTCTTTTTTATTTTCAACTATTGAGTCAGAGTTTTCAGAAATATCGGAACCCTGTCTTTGAATTACATCTGCAAGATTTTGTGGAGATATTCTAGTTTGATTACTGGATTGAAGGATGTGTAAGGGATACGAGGCTCCCAGGGAGGACGCATAATCGGATGGTAGTGGTTTTGAATGAATAGTCCAAGATACACCGTCTGTTGTTGAGTAAAAAACAATAGCATAGCCATTCAGATCTGGATCATTACTGTGAATTTCAAATCTTTCTTTTGCTTCATTAAAAAAGGCTTCACGCCAGTTAGGGCTTCCAGGCCCAGGGTATGTAATCGGGGTAGTGGCTCTTGTCCAAGTTATACAATCTGTTGATCTGAATGGGTGGTCACTAGCACTGCTATAATTAGAAAGTTTTGACTTAATAAATATTTCATTTCCTCCAGCAAGTCCTTCCATATCTTGGGGTACTACTCCTTGTGTCCATGTTATTAGGTCGGTGCTTGTCCAAGGAGTTTCATCGGTATAGGTGCTAGACGCGAACTGTAATGCATATAGTCGCCCAGAGTGAACAAGCCTAGGGTTGTAACCACTGCTGGGACTACCAGAATTGCCAGCGGGGGAAGTAGATGTTGTCCATGTAATTAAATCTGTAGTAAACTCTAAAATATTATTGCCTAAATTCTTCATATGAACAAAAACATCATTTGCCATAAAAAATGTAGCGGTAGTGGCAAAATTAGGTAGTGTGTATGCAGACCATGTAAGAGGCCATGATGCTTTAGCAACTCTAAGATATTGAGCAGCAGTGTTATATTCTGCTGCTACAATAAACTTGTCTGCTCCCTTAAGATAAAAGGCTTTATCTACATAGTATGATGAATTAGTTCCGTCGTGATCTCCAAGGGGATTTGTTCTTGTTACCCAGTTTATTTCTGAATAGTCTGTTGAAATTTGTCCTTCAAACTGAACGTTGTAAGAACTCTTAGGAGTTACATAGATATTGTTGTGAATAGCAAAAAAATCTTTTTGATCACTAGAAGAACTGGCTTTAAAACCAGATGGTGCAGTACCTTCTAATACAGAAAGGCTGAATCCATCGTCAAGAACTAAATTACCGTCTGCAAACATGTAGAATAATGGATCAAAATACTCCGTAAACTCAGAATAAATTTCTCTTTTATTGCTTATAATACCCATTAAATTTCTCCTCCAAATATGTTTACGGCAGATGTTCCATTTTGTGATTTAAAGTATACTGCATTGTCTTCCGACAAAGTGTACCCGCCTGTTATTGTGATAGTTTCCCTTGGCTGAATCGTTTTTGAAACAATATAGTCTTTGTTATTAAATTGTGATTTAACTGAGTGATAGCCAATAATATTAAACCAGGGGGCACTTCGCTGAAGACTTGATGAGTATGTCCATGTTGTCCCATCCGTTGATAGAGCAAGATTACTACTACTGTTATTATAAGGGTACACAGCAATATAATCTTGTAAGTAAGTTTCAATATTCGAACCTACAGCAGTGCCAGGGGTTGTTCCGCTTGTCCATGTTATACCATCAGTTGATAATCCTATTTGAGGAGTTCCCCCTTCTATCGCAAGGAAAGATTTTGTTGATGTTATGCTATTAGCATCATACGCTATTGTTCCAGTAGGTATTGTGTACCTTGTCCAGGTAATTCCGTCTGTTGATTGATCAAGTGCTGTTGCGTTATTGTTTACGTTATCTGCTGATCTAACAGCAAAGAATTTTCCTAAATATTCTGAATAAATTAATTCTTGTATTGTTCCTAACCCAGTTGTTGATGGAAGGGATGTTGTTGTCCAAGTTTGACCCTCATCTGTTGAATAGTAGGCACCAGTACCTGCTGCCGACACCAAAACCAAGGTTCCTGATCCATATTGATCGGTAATAGGGTTATACACATATTCATCTGGACCGAATGCCATGAGTAGGTCAGTTTCAGTGAGTCCTGTAGTAACCTCCGTGGGATAAAGGATGGCACCATCGGCAGGGAAAAAATCATCTAGTAATTTATAAACCGCCCCATCTTGTGTGGTAGACCACCAGTACCCGTGTGCAAAAGTAAAACCGTATATATCTTGGGTGGAGGTATTTCCTACCATAGTAACAATTTCTGCTGCGGTGTCTGGCGTTGGTGGAACTCTTCCCCCTTTTTCAACTACTTCAGCGTAATACTGCCCTCTAGTCCCCGCTCCAATTTTTGCATTTTTTGGATTAATGGCAAACTGTGACTGATCACTGGCCCTAAAATACAATTTCGAGTCACCAAATGAAGTGGGGCCACTGATTGTTTGATAACCAGTGCCTTGATTATACGCATCTCCTTCTTCAAAATAAAGTCCTACTCCCCAATCATTTACATCGTTTACAAAAATTCCTACATATGAAGAATAATCAATAACTATCTGTGGTTCGGAGTCTGTAATAAGTAGTTCAACAGTGTCGGCGGTATCAGAATTATTAGTGATATGCATTGATCTAACAACAGCAGATCTTGATGTAGGTGGAGTATAAACCTCCAAAATGGTATCTTTAGTTGGGGATAAACTCCCTAGTTTCTTGTATTCTGTCATGATAGTTCTACTCCATATGCTGAAAATGTAAGATCTGATGTTGCCGTTGTTCCATCGTATGTTGTATTATCAACAAAATTTTCTCTTACTCCTATTGTTGCTGAAGCAGATAGGCAAACTCCTGTTTCTAAAACTAATGTTTCATTTGGTAGTATCTCTGATTGAGTATACAAAACATTTTCTGTAGGGGCAGAGTAATCTTTAATTTCTCTAACTACCCCGACATAGTGATTTCCACTAAAGCGGCTTGTTGTTTGATCATCCCATGTAGTATTTGGGGTATGTGGATAAGTAAGTGTTTTAGTATTTCCAGCACTTGTCACATAAACAAGATTTTTTCCATTATATAGGTACGATTCAGGATAACTAGTTTGAGAACTATTTATTTCTACGCTCCAAGTAGACAGGTCAGTGCTGTAGTAGGAATGAGCATTGCTAGTATGGAATAGGTATCCATCCTTGTATTCCATGATATGGGTCCATATGTTTCCACTAGCCTTCGCTAGGGTGGCAATCGGCAACGAATTCCAAGTTTCTCCATCTTGACTGCATTGAACTATGGGATTTGAAACTGATGGTTCCCAGGCAAAGAATTTGTCTTTTGCAAAAACAAGTTTATTGGTAGCGTTGCTTAGTCCTTGAGCAAGTGTTTTCGTCGTCCAATTAATGAGATTATCTGATACTGAAACAGTGTTTATGTTAGAAGTTTGTGCAAGTACTACAAATTTTCCATTTCCATATGCAGAATGCCTATGGTTGCTGGAAGCCGTCCCGCTTCCTGAAGAAAGGTATTGTACAGGCAGAGTAAAAAGTGTCCAAAGAGTTCCTCCGTCAGTGCTGTAAAGTGCTCTATGGTTATTTGCTCCATCAACATATAATATCTGTCTTCCTTCTGGATTAAATACATAATTTCCCCCCGTGGCGGAGGTAGCACGATATATTGTTGAACCAGTCCACAGACCCCTACGGGAATCGCTGCCTCCAAGAGGCCTCCAGGTTGTTGCGTCTGTAGACTGCCATAATGGCAAAGAGGCCCAGTTAAGGGCAGCAATATATTTTTGTTCGTTTTCCCACCATGTAAGAGAACTATTATGGTCTGTGGGGGAATCTAGTTCATCGGGTCTTAGACCAATTGCGGTAGTTGTTGTCCATGTTAAGCCATCAGTGCTTCTATGAACTTCATTGTAGGTGGTTCCGCTAATTTCTCCAATGACGATAAAGTCATATACTGTTTCTTGTCTTGTTGGAGAAGAGTCATAAACTGCAATATCGAAAGTGGCAGAGTTAGCGGATCTATTGGTAACGGTTATATTGGAAACTAAAGTCTCTGTTGATGCTGGAGTTGTATAAAGAGTTTGCTCTGAATTATCTGTTGGTGCGACAGATCCAAGTTTCTTGTATGTTTCAGCCATTATTCATCTTTACCGTTCTTATTTTTATTTTCCACATTTAGTATATATTTTATCATACTTTTAGGCTCCTATCGCAAACATTGTGTGAAGTGTAGCGGAAGATCCTCCTCCACCACCGCCCGTACCTAGCGGTCCTACTGTAGATCCATTTACTTGAATAAAAAGTCCACTAGTGGTTGACCACATATCTCCATCTGTTGGAGATGTTGGTGCAGTTCCGTGTGGTATTCTTAAAGTTGATAGAGAAGTTGTTGCCTGAGTTCCAACAATTGTTCCTGTCGATGTTAATCCAGGTACAGTGACGGTTCCTGTAAATGTTGGAGAATTTATTGGTGCTTTATCGGTATGATCATGGCTATCGTCTGCAACTGTTGCCGATATAGATATCCCAGAACTTCCATCAAATGATGCTGACCCACTAACATCTCCTGTAAGAGATATACTTTGTGCAGAAGCAAGTGCTGTTGCCGTTGCAGCATTTCCTGATGTATCGGCATTTATTGTTGAGGGTAGACTAATGGTTATAGAACCTGCTGAAGCAGAAACTTCTACCTCGCTCGCTGTTCCAGTTAGCGATGTAACGCCTGTGTTTTCAATTACTACAGATGCCCCCTCTCCTGTTCCAGTAACAGAAAGTCCGTTTCCTGTAGCAGAAACATCAGCAACGTAGTCTCCCGTAGTGTCTGCTCCTAATTCTACTGAATCTGCCTGAATAGTTGCAGAAACAGTTACGTCTCCTGTTCCATCAAATGATGCGGAACCTGAAAGATCTCCTCCAAGGGATATTGTTCTAGCAGTTTCTAGGGAGGTTGCCGTTGCAGCATTTCCTGTGTAATTGCTGTTAGAAAGTACTTCTGTTCCATTAATCTTTAGAACTTTTCCAGTAGCAAGATCTATATTTTCAGATGAGGTCCAAGAGTCTGTTGAATCTATCCAGTTAAAGGTTTTGTCTGTTGTACCCTTAAGAGTGATACCGCCGCCGTCTGCGGAGGTATCGGTGGGAGAACCAGTTGAACCTAACTCAATGTTCTTGTCATCTACTGTAACGGTTGTAGAATTTACGGTAGTAGTGGTACCATTAACAGTTAGGTTTCCACCTACTGTCAAATCTGTAGATATATTAACGCTGTCTGGAAGGCCAATAATAACTGAGCCACTTGAAGCAGATACCTCAACCTCTGATGCAGTACCTGCAAGAGAAACAACACCCTCGTTGGTTATTGTTACAGAAGCACTTTCAGAACCTTCTCCAGAAAGGCTTACACCCGCTCCTGCAACCAACGTCTCTACATAATTTCCTGTGGTATCTGTACCAAGTTCTACTGAGTCTACTATCGCATCAGCCTTGACGTACTCAAGAGAGTTCCACGCTGTAGAACCGTCACCCAGTTTGATTTTATTTTCATCAGTTACAAATCCAATTTCTCCACTATCTAGTGTTGGATTATTTGAAGACCACTGACTAGCGGTATCTCTTCTGACTTGAATTTTAGTTGCCAATTTTATTCACCTATTCCTTTTTATTATATCATAAAATTAGGAAGTTCCTCCATCCACTTCTACCTCAAAAACATTGGTTCCAGCGTTTCCGCCTTGAACTGAAAGAGAAAAGTTTTCTGTTGAAGAACTTCCAGCAGACAGAGATTCCCCTGAAACATATGTGTCAGACAGGTCGGAGTTTCCTCCATCATAAACATTTATAAAAGTTGTTGTTGATGAATCTCCACCGTCCATTTCTCCATGGCCGCTTTCTGTAAAATCTGTTGAAGAAGATCCGCCAACTATTGATGCGACCTCATCAAAGAAGGCCAACTCTCTCCATGCGGAGTTGTAATATATAGCCAATCTTCCAGTTTGTATGTTGTAAAAAAGTTTTCCGTTTTGTGCATCGGTTGGATAAGCAAATCCAAAATCTACTGTTGATGAAGAAGAACTTGATCCAGAACTAGTTATTGAAGACCAGTCTGTTCCGTTATGAATCTTTAGATTTTCATCTGTACTGTTGTAATAAAGTTCTCCTTCTGAACCCGCTGCTGGGTTTGAAGACAAAGAAATCAACTTTATTGGTGTTAAAAACTTTGCTGACATATATACATTATACCTTTCTGATATGGAGGGGGGTAATAATTCTACCCCCCTCCAACATCATACTAACCAACAATAACGACTCTGAATTCGTTGCTTGATGGTGCTGTTGCAAATGATACAGTAACTGTATTTACATCTGTTCTAACAACGTCAACAATGACTGAATCATATGTTGAATTGTCGTATACATTTACTGTTACATCTCTTGTACCCAAATTATGAGTAACTGCAAAAGATGTGTTTGATCCATTTCCTAGGTTAGCAGATGCCTTCTTTGTGAAAGAATCTGTTACCAACTTTGCTTCCAGGGTTGCAATATCAATTGCCAGCCCAGCAGAGTCGTCCAGGTAACTTGTTGTAGCAAGATTAACATCTGCCTTCAACTCTGGTGTTGCATCTGTGTAAGTGAGATTTACGGTTGATGTGTTTGCAACCATATCACCTACTGCATCCTGTGATGCCTCAGTGAAATCACTTATATCAGTTGATGCTGCGTCCCCAGAAAGGAGAACGGTCTTGTATGTAGAACCGTCAGTAGTGGCTTCCCACTCATCTCCAGTCTCGTTCCAACGTAGAGCAACATTTGTAGAATCACCACGCTCAATCTCAATTCCAGCGTTTTCGGTGGGAGATCCAGTGGCGTTGGAGTTAAGAGTGATGATGTTGTCTGCAAGAGAAATAGTCTCTGTATTAACCGTTGTGGTGGTTCCAGAAACAGTTAGGTCTCCATTTACAACTAGGTCATTACTAACAGTAAGATCGTTTCCGATTGTTACATCGTCTGGTAATCCTACTGTAATAGCACCTACAGATGCTGAT
>Ga0213859_10000127_pt1 | contig 33796 bp, 46 predicted proteins | sample PICome_2_FD_160133 | JGI IMG/M metagenome (GOLD analysis project Ga0213859, IMG submission 160133) | Coastal seawater microbial communities near Pivers Island, North Carolina, United States - PICO304 | ecosystem: Environmental > Aquatic > Marine > Coastal | place: USA: North Carolina...
TGGAGTTATTTCTGGCGCAAGCCTGATGTACGACAATATTGTGAAAGGAACTTGGCTCACGTCGGCGCAAAGGCTCGTGAACTGGATGTTAGGCTTTCTATGCATCCTGGTCAGTTTACTGTACTTGCGTCAGATAATCCTGATATCGTTGAACGGAGCATAGAAGAATTTGAGTATCACATTGACATCGCCAGGTGGATGGGTTACGGTAACAATTGGCAAGACTTCAAGTGTAACGTCCACATCTCAGGCAGACAAGGTCCAGCCGGTATCATCAACGTCCTTCCAAGACTGTCTCCAGAAGCACGAAACTGCATTACTATTGAGAACGACGAAATGTCCTGGGGCATCGACGCAAGCCTCGAACTTGCAGAACACGTTGCCCTCGTTTTGGACATACACCATCACTGGGTCGCTAGTGGAGAATACATTCAACCCACCGACGATAGATTTAGTCGCATAGTTGATTCGTGGCGCGGTGTGCGTCCTGTTATTCATTACAGTGTTAGCCGTGAAGATGTTCTTGTAGATCATCCTACAGATAAAAAACCTAATATGGATTTTCTTCTTCTTGAAGGTTACAAGAAACAGAAACTAAGAGCACATTCAGACTTTATGTGGAATACAGCAGTTAATGAATGGGCACTTACATTCCGTGACTATGCCGACATTATGGTAGAGTCCAAGGCTAAAAATCTAGCCAGTATTGCTCTTTACGAATCTATCTAATATAGTTGTGCCAACTATCGTGCTTAATCTTTAATTGTAATAATTCTTTATTTTTCACAAGATCGTAATAGGTTGGCTTATAAGGTTCTTTATTAGGACGAATTCCTAGTTTATCGCTTTTATAAACATTACAAGGTCCACAAGCAGTTACACAATTCTGCCAATTAGTTTTTCCACCTTTTGATATAGGTATAATATGGTCCACGGTACATTTGTTTTTGTGTGGCAATTGTTCTTCACAGTATTGACAGGTAAATTGATCTCTTAAAAATAGATTGTATTTTGAAAATCTTACCCGAGAATTTTTCTTAATATAGTCTTTGACCATCACAACTGCTGGTACACGAGTTTCCCAAGTTGGTGAACTTACGACCCAATCGTCATACCATTCTAGCACTGTGACTCTTTGTAATACAAGATATTTGATTGATTCCTGCCATCTAATAGTGCTGAGAGGCAGTATGCTATAGGGTTTAGCATCAGCATTTAATACTAGCGTATCCACTTGTTTTCCCTTTTCTCCGTAGGACAACTATATTTAACATAAATATACAAGATGTTAAAAGAATTGAAAGATTTTATTACAGAAGCAGAAAGAACAAGAGCAACACTTGTTTTGAATCCGTTACCATATGCACGTGATGCATTAGAGCCGGTGATGAGCAAAGAAACAGTTGATCTACACTATGGTGTTCTTTCTAAAGGTTATGTTGATCGCTACAATAACAAAGAAGGCGATGATACATTTAACTATGGTGGTGCTCATTTGCACAACCTATTTTGGGCTCATTTGCAGCCTGCTGTTTCAGGCAACAAACCATCTGGAGCATCTGAAGAACTTATTAATAAAAAATTTAATTCTTTTGATACGTTCAAAGAAAAATTCATAGAAAAAGCCAAACAGTTACAAGGAAGTGGTTGGGTGTATATGGACGTCAAAGGAAAAATTGACACAATACCTAATCAAGATTTTAAACGTGGAACTGAAATTGCTATGCTAGTTGATATGTGGGAACACAGTTATCTACTAGATAGTGATAAGAACAAATACTTGGATAACATTTGGCGAATCATAAACTGGTCAATAGTCAACGACAGAATAACAGGAGAATAAAATGTTTACTTGGTTAAAGAATCTTTTCGCGCCTTCTAAAAAGGAACCTTTGGTTCTTACAAAAGAAATGGAAGTGAAAAAGAAACCTGCCGCTAAAAAGAAACCTGCGGCAAAGAAAGCACCTGCCAAACGAGGCAGACCTAAAAAATCTAAATAAGGAGAAAACTATGTTAGATACATTCAAAGGATGGGTAGCAAAACGTTTTACCGAAAGAACATCTTGGGACGGTGCAGCATTAATTGCTGTTGGTCTAATTGTTCTTATAGCAGGACCTCTTGCTAAACTAGCAGCATACGCAGCAATTGCTTATGGTGCTTGGACAATCTACAAGAGTGAATAATGCCAGACGCAGTTAATCTTACAGATTCTGCAAGAAGGCATATGGAAAGCCTTATTGAAAAGCAGGGACAGCCAGTTGTCAGACTACAAGTCAAAGGCGGCGGCTGTGCCGGCTTTCAATACGAATGGAAAATGTCAGATGCAAAAGAGTCTGACGATGAAGTAATCAAATTATCAAACGGTGAATTTGCTATAGATGCTCAGAGCCTATTATTTGTAATAGGAACTGAGATAGACTATGTAGAGGAAGTGTTTGGTTCTTATCTACAAATAAAAAATCCCAACTCTACATCAAGTTGTGGATGTGGCGAAAGTTTCGCAGTCTAATACTTACTAATAGGTATATCAGCACTAGCAGGTAAATTCCATATCTGCTTGTTTTCTACACCTTTGCGTTGTGCAAATCTTTTTGCATCGCAATTGCTACAAACGTGAAAATAATTGTTGTTTAGCCGGGCTCTATTAATTTTTTTTAGATCCCTGGTAAATACACTGTCACAGTTATCGCATTGGAGTTTAACTATGGTTTTTTCACGTTTGTACTTGTGTTCTTTACCTAGTTTACTTTTACGAATGTGTTCTGATAAAATTTTTTCTATACCTAAAAACATAGTATTATTTACACGTTTACATTAGGCTTATAGAATGATTAGATAAATATTAGCGTAAAAAGGACCTTTAGGGGAAAAAATGGCAAGAAGAGTTGTAGATATTGGTGCTATAGGTAACGACGGTACCGGCGATAGTATAAGAGAATCGTTTAGAAAAGTAAACGAAAACTTTAGAGAACTGTATAGTTCACTAGGGCTAGGAGAACGTCTTACTTTTATTGGATTAGATGATACTCCAGCATCTTATCTAGGACAAGAATCAGCAGTTTTAGCAGTTAATCCTACTACAGATGCACTGCAATTTAAACAGATTAGTCCAGGTGTAGGTATTAATGTTGATACCACTAGTAATGCAAATGAAATAATAATTTCAACAGAGTTCTCAGAAATCAGTGGTGACACAACGCCGCAACTTGGTGGCAACTTATCTGCTACTTCAGGCGGTAATCAATACAGAATACAAGACCTTGCAACACCTATCACAGACGATGAAGCAGTAAACAAAGGTTACGCAGATACAAAAATATCACGTGCAGGTGTAAATGCTGTTGATCCTGAATCAGGAGCAACTAATCCTCTGTTTGGTACAATGACAGGTCCGCTAATACTAGCACGTGATCCTGAGCCAGACGATGACGAAGTATATGACGGTTTAATTGCAGCAACAAAAAGATATGTTGATAGTTCTGCTTTTGGTAGTAGTGTTAACCTTTACGTTGCTACATCAGGACAAGATGAGCGTGTAGGTGTTAATAAAAGCATACAAGGTAGAGCACTTGCATATGCATATAGAACTATTGAAGCAGCATTAAAACGTGCTGAAGAAATTTTATTAGAATCAAATGATGATATCGGTCCTTATAAAAAATTACTTACATACGACGGCGGTAAAAAAGAAGTTACACTAGACGAAATACAAACTTCTCCAGACAGCGGAGCAGGTTTTGCAGGTTCGGTAACTATGAGTGTTGATAGTATAACACTTAATAATGTAGGTGCAAACTATCAAGTAGGAGATATTATTGAGCTTTCAGGCGGTACAGGTTCTCCTGCAAAGTATGAAGTTCTTTCAACTGTAACTAATCCTGGTGCTGTTTTATCATTTAGACAAATTAGTTCAGGTAACTATACAACTTTACCAGGTACATCTGCTGTTGTTACTACTAGTGATTCAAATTTTGGTAGCGGCGTAACATTCGATGTAACCTACAAAGTGAACGGTGTTACAATTACAAACGGCGGTAGTGGATTTAGTTTAGTATCCATTAGAATTGAAGGTGGTGGAGAAACACAAGGTGCATTTGGTACTGCAACTGTTACAGGCGGCGAAATTGTAGCAATTGAAATTGTAACTGAAGGTTCTGGATTTACTAGCATTCCTACAATTACAGCAGACCTTCCAAGATTTTTACTTAAAACAGAAGGGTATAGAACAGACTTTACAGGAGATGTATTAACTGATACACCTGTTGCATTTAGAGGTAGAGATATTAGAGAAGGACTTTTCTTAAAAGGTGAAGAGTCCGGAGCACTAGCACAGATACTTGCACACGAAGGTGCATTAGATTCAAACGGAAATGAGATATTTGATGTAGACATCAAAGAAGGATCATTTAAAATTGGTGAGGCTATCTCATACGGCGATATTACTAACCAAACACAAGTTAGTATTTTCATTGAAACAGGAATATACGAAGAAAACTATCCATTAAAGATTCCACAAAACTGTGCTATTATTGGTGATGAATTTAGAAGAGTTTTAATTAAGCCAAGACAAGGTACATCAAGTTCTCCTTGGGCATTCCAAAAGTTTAGAAGAGATACAGAAATAGACGGATTGACCACTGCGAACAAACTATTTGGTTATCATTATCTATCTGACACCAGTCAACCTGTATATCCAAAAATTGATAATGCAGGAGGATACAAACAAAGTGCTGAACTTATCACACTTAACAGAGCCTTTATTCAAAATGAAGTTATAGGTTGGATTAACAATCAAATTGCTCTAGGTGCTGCACCATTTGCTGGTTTCAGTTATAACGAATCATTGTGTAAAAGAGATATTGGATTAATTCTTGACGCAATGGTATTTGATTTGAAATACGGTGAATACAACCGAACTATTTCAGCAGGTTTAAAATACTATCAAAGTGAAAGTGGTAGACTTGCTATTACAACTCAGTTATCACAAACTGTTGCTGCTATCCAAAGAATTGAATTCTTATTAAGTTATATCATTAGTAATGTAGAAATCACTGATCTATATAGCAGTGGATTGTTCACTCAGATTATCGATCTAGCATATGTAAAAGAATCTGGTACTGAAGATGTGCTTGGAGAATTATTTGATGCTCTTGAAGATGTTATAGACGGATCAGGTAGTGTAAACTATCCAGAAGAAAACGATAAACTTGATGTTTTCTTATGTAATGATGCTAACATTATTAGAGCGGTAACTTGTCAAGGACACGGCGGATTTATGATGACGCTCGATCCTACAGGACAAATTCTTGCTAAATCACCATACTGTCAAGAAAGTGCTTGTTTCTCAAAATCAATTAATGCACAAACATTTTCAGGTGGTATGTTTGTTGACGGGTTCTCAGGTAACTTACAATTTGAACATTTAAGTAGTGCTACTAACACAAGAATAGGTGTTGGCGGACTTGATAGATTCCCACAACTTCCTGCTTCATTTATTGTTGACGACACAGTATACAGAGTCAACTATGTAAGAGATTACATTTACAATAAAAATGGAAGTACAGCAACATTTGTACTAGATGAAACAACACCATTTACACGTTCACCAGGATACCAAAATATTACATCGATAAGCGTTGGCGATCCTGCTGTAATTACACTAAACAATCACGGATTACAGGCTAACACAAGTATTAAATTTGCAACAACTGGTACATTGCCAGCAGGACTATTACCAAATGTTGAATACTATGTAATGGCCGATGGGTTGACAACTAATACATTCAGAGTTTCAGAGACATTCTTAGGTACTATTCCTGTTGCAACTACAGGCGCAGGAACAGGAACAGCATCTTATATAAGACTTTATGAAGTATTGATGCCTGGTAACAGATCAATGCTATCAAACGACTTTACTCAAGTTAACGATATGGGTTATGGTCTACTTGCTACCAACGGTGGTTTGACAGAAGCAGTATCTATGTTTACATACTACTGTTATACTTCTTACTATTCACTTAATGGTGCGCAGATTAGATCAGTTGGTGGTTCCAGTGCTCACGGTGTGTATGCTCTTGTAGCAGAAGGAAGTGATCCACTTGAAGTTCCAACACCAGTAACTGTTTACTATGATCTAGCACAACGAGTAGATTGTTATGCACCTACTCCATCATTTGAAAACCAAGCAAATGGATTGTTTGTATATGTAACAAATTATGATTATACTCCATTAAACAATTCAGAACTTGAAGTTGATCACGGTAATTTAATTTTTAGATATCCGGTTACTTCTGTTGCAACACAAGACTTACCACCAGGCGTTGCTAGATTAAATTTAACATCAGATACTACTGGAAACTTTGACGGTCTATTTGATCAGATTGTAGATGGCACCAAGATGTCATTGCGTTCAAACTCACAGGTTATCTTAACAGGTGACATTGTTGATGTTGCTACAAGACCATCAACAGGTTTAAGACTAGGTGAATCGGATGATGTTTATCGTGTTCTACAGTTTGAAGACTTTGTTGATTCTCGTGGAACATTTGAAGTAGAATTTACTGCTACTGATCCATCCAAGGTGTCTTTATTAGTAACAATAACAGACATTGACAGTAATGAATTATTTACAACATCACAGTCTCACACACTTAAGACAGGTGATTTCTTTAAAGCAAAAACAAGTGATAATGGTTTAACTGCTGGTACAGTTTACTATGTTGAAGATGTACCTAACTACAATCAATTTACACTTGCTGCAACACCAGGTGGTGCAAAACTAACTTCATTTACTAACGGAACCGGTTTAAGCATAAAAGGTTATATACCTCACAAACAGTTAAGAAATTACATCCTTAGTTTTGAATCAACTGGTGACTTACCAGACAATATCCAAGAAGCAACATTCTATTATGTTCTCGAAACTGGTTTAACAAATATTGATTTTGAAATAGGTGAATCGCCAACAAGCCCTTCTATTGCTAACACCACAACAGGTACTGGCACAATTACTGCAATTGTTGAAGGACTAGGTAAAACAACACTTAGAGAAAACTACAACTATATTGATTTAACAATTTACAAACCAGGTGAGTATGTAACAGGAACTACAACTTGTACAATGACTATTGCAGCACCTGCGGTGGTTACTGCTGTTGGGCACGGACTAAACGTTGGTGATGTAATTAGATTTGAATCAACTGGTAACTTACCAACAGGTGTAAACGATCAACAACATTATTTTGTAAACACAACACCTACTGCTGATACATTTACAATATCATCAGGATATCCAGGACTAGCAAGTACTATTCAAACTGAAACAACATTTGCAGGTACTGGAACTATTACATTTGGTAAAGTAACTGGTAGAATAGGAGATACACAATTTGCTGTTGTTCCAGTTGCTCCTCAAGAAAGAGCACGTGTGCCTGGAAGTAGAATGATCTTCAAAGGTGAAGAATATGTTATTGATACATATGAATCAGAAGATGATCTAACAAAACCATTTGCAAGAGTTACTCTTGATAGGCCATTAGAAGATGCTGTTATTGATTATGAAGCAACATATACAGCACGTTCAAGTGTTCCTATTAGAACATCGGGTGCTAATGGTAATCTAACAATTAGAATTTCGTTGACACGTGTTACATCACACGATTTACTTGAGATTGGTACAGGATCTTATGCAGATACCAACTATCCAAATGAAATTTATGGTCCTGCTGTAAACGCACTTAATGATGCTAATGAAACTGAAGAACGTGATGTGGGACGTGTGTTCTATGTGACCACTGACCAATTTGGTAACTTTAGAGTTGGTCCATACTTTAGTGTTGACCAAGGTACTGGACAGGTTACATTCTCTGCTGCAATTGCATTGAGTAACTTGGACGGACTAGGATTTAAACGTGGTGTTCCGATTGCTGAATTCTCAACAGACTCTGGCTTTACAGATAACGCTGTTGATACAGTACCAACAGAAAACGCAACAAGAATTTATCTTGAAAGACGTTTAGGAATGACACACACAGGTGCTCCTGTACCTGATGCTAACTTGATACCACCACTTAGTGGTGGCTTTATGGCTCTAGACGGCCAGTTGGCTATGAAAGGTACAATGGACCTTGACCAAAATAAAATTGTTGGTCTAGCAGATCCTACTAATCCACAAGATGCACTTAACCTTAGAAGTTTAACTTTTGAAAACTTACAAAACTTTACATTCAATGATCTAAGTGCAAATCAATTGTTTGTGTTTACTTGCGTAGACAGAGATGCTATTAATGCTACTGTTGTTGGTGATATTTCATTAAACATTGATTCAACAGCAAATACAATTGATGCACAAATTGAACCAGACACAATTCTAAATGCTGATGTTAACAGTGCAGCAGGTATTGAACAAAGCAAACTCGATTTGCAATTAGCAACTACATCTGCACTTGCACCTACTGGAACTCCAGAAGATCTACAAGCGGCAAGTGGTGTAGCAAGTTTCAATGATGCAGAATTTACAATTAGTAATGGTTGGGTAACACTTAAAAACAATGGTGTTCCTAAATCTGCACTAGCACAGGTTGCTGCTAAGAGTGTAATTGCAAATAATACACTTGCAAGTGCAACACCAACTGATGTAACATTTGTTGATGTTATCGACCAAGGTGGCGGAATTAAGAAAAGTCAATATTCTGCAACAGGTTTCTTAAGAAGAACAAATGCAGGTAGTAATGCTAATGATGTTGACTACACAACTATCGAAGCAAGTGCTGCTTATACTGGTGCATCTGACAACAATAAACTTATTCAAAGAGACAGCAATGGTGATTTTGCTGCTAGAATCGGTACTCTAAGTCAATTAAACATTGATACAATGGAAGCAGTTGACAGTGGAACCACTAGTGGAAGTGCTGGATTCTTAAGAGTACATACATATGGCGGCGCTGGTGGTAGTGGTAACGGTGGTATCTATCTAAACGACGGTTCGATTGCTACAGATAAGCGTAATGAATATTGGAATGATAATCATATATTCAAAACACAAAATGGTTTGAGTAATGCACCTATAACTGCTTCACAGGTTACAACACTAGCATTAACTACTGGTGGCAATACGATTGGTGGAACGGTAACAGGCAGATGGACACTTACTGGAACATCACCTAGTGAATCAAGATTTGAAGCAACTTATGCTGCTGACCTTGCTGAATATTACGAAGGTGATAAAGAATACGAAGTGGGGACTGTACTAGTATTTGGTGGAGACAAAGAAGTAACAACAACAAATACAAAAGCAGATACAAGAGTAGCAGGAGTAGTATCCAACAGAGCAGCATATGTGATGTATGCGGCTTGTCCAGGATTAAAAAATCTTGTTGCACTTTCAGGAAGAGTTCCTTGTAAAGTTGTTGGCAAAATTAACAAAGGTGATATCCTTGTTACTTCAGGTATACACGGTGTTGCTGTAGCAACTACTGAACCTAAACCAGGTACAATTGTTGGTAAAGCAATTGAAGCATATGATTCGGATCATATAGGAACTATTGAAGTGGCGGTAGGGAGAAACTAATGGCATACGATAATAATATTATTCCAGGTAATCCACCACTTAATTGGGAAAAGATTAAAGTTGCTTTTGATAGAATAAACGAAAACTTTACTATCATCGGAGCAACACTAGGTTCGTCTGATAACAAAGATATTGCACACGTTGAATCAGGAACAGTAGATAGTAATCCAGTAAAAGTTGTAACAGTACAGGCACACGGACTAACCAACGGTCAACGTGCTACTATTACCGATACAGGTATTTCGCAAATAGACGGAAATACCTATTATGTTAATGTTTTAGATAATAGAGAATTTACAATTTATTCAGATGCAGCATTAACAACACCTGTAGACGGAACTGCTTTTGATGCTTTTCCTTCAGGCGGTGGAGATGTTGTAGGACTTTTAGAATTTAATGCTATTGATTTCGAATCATTTAGAAGTAGTATTGTTCCTAATGCAACTAACGATATTAACCTTGGTAGTTTCTCAAAAATGTTTAAGGAAGTTCACGTTGAAACTTCAAGTACAGCACCAGGTAGTGAAAATAATGGACTTTGGTTAGGACTTGCTAAAGTACAAGGTGTTGGCACAGTTGTTGATTTACCGTTGGGTTCTACTGTAGACGGCGAATTAATTATTAACCCTAATCAAACATTTTTCAAAAGTGTACAAGTTGATAACGGAGATCAAGTTGTCGCAGATGAATTTGTTGACGTATTAAATTTATTAAGTGGTACTGCTATTTCAATGAGTGTTGATAGTGGTGCTGAAAGTATCACAATTACAAACACAGGTGTAACTCAATTAAGCGCAGGACTTGGAATTAGCGTTAGCAGTTCAACTGGTAATATAAGTGTTACAAACACAGGTGTAAGAGAACTTACTAATTCAAGTACACTACCGGCAGGATTATCAACAGGAGTTGGTATTGCTGCTGATACTTCAACAGGTACTGTTACACTAACAAACACAGGTGTAATTGAAGTAGATGCAGGGTTTGGTATTACAGTGTTTACAGATACAGCAACAGGTGTTGCAACTGTAACAAATAATGCTCCTGCTGTTCCTACATTCCAAACATTTTCAGTTCAAGGGCAACCAGGCGTAAGTCCAGATAATACAGCAGACACTATTGAGTTTGTTCAAGGATACGGTATTATCCTTACAACAGATGCTGCTAATGATAAGATTACTTTCCAGGTAAATCAAAACATAGACATTAGTGGAAGTGTATTTGCAGATGACAGTTCATTGATGGTGGATGCCATTGACAACAGATTAATTGCAAACAGTGGTAGTATTACAAATCTTACAGCACCATTTATAACTACTCAATCAATTGTTAGCACAGTTGATCTTGAACTTACTAGAGCAGGCTTTACAAATATAGTATTAACAGCGAGCTCTACAGAAATGCAGAATGTACCTGTAAATATTTTAGAATCTCTCAGTGTAGGAAAAGGTATTACAGGTGATTTAAAAGGCAGTGTATTTGGTGACGATTCAACGATGCTTGTTAATGCAGTTGATTCAAGTATACCTGCTTCAGTAATTGATGGAACTCTTAACAACAATCTAGTCGGAAATGTAACTGGTAATTTAACAGGTTATCAAACAGGTGATATGACTGGTTCAGTATTTGGTGATGATTCTACTAAACTAGTAGACGGTGCTGAAAGTAAAATTGTTGGACCAATCGAATCAGATAATATTAGAGGAACATTTATAGGTAGTGTATACGCAGATGATTCTAGTTTAGTAATTGATACCGATGGTAGTTTAGCATATACTCCATCAACACCAGCAGATTGGAACGGAGATGCTCCAACTACAGTGGGCGAGGCGCTGGATAGGATAGCGGCTTGGATTAAAGCAAGTGATGGAACGGGAGCGTAGGTAGATGGCTAAACTAACAGTAAACATTGGAACTAGCGCAAACGACAGAACAGGTGATAACCTACGCACTGCTTTTGATAAAATTAATCAAAACTTTGATGAGCTATACACAACTCTCGGTCTTGATGATAACAGTTTAAACTTAGGCGCATTTGAATTTACGGGTAGTGTAATGACTACTACTGACTCTAGTGCAATTACTATTGATCAATCGGTAAATATTACAAGTGATTTAAAAGTCGACGGTGATATTACAATTAGCAACCAAGGCGATAGCAGTCAGCCTATAGACGGAACGGATCCTGTAGGCTGGATCGAAATAACAATAGATGGGCAATTAAGTTATATGCCTTACTACAGATAGGAAAGCAAAATGGCAGATTTACAAACAATTAATGTAGGAAACTTGGTAAACGATGGTCTTGGTGATGATCTAAGAACAGCGTTTCAGAAAGTCAATGCTAACTTTGCTGAACTAAATGCTGAACTTACATTAACTGCTATAAACACAGGCGACACAGGTGTTGGCATATTTAAAGAAAAAGTTGGTAGTGAATTTAGATTTAAAAAATTAGTTGCTGGTACTAAAGTTATACTAGACGAAAACGTAGATAGTATTACTGTTAATAATAGTGCACCAGATGCTTTTGTGAGAATAGATACTGACGGTGGTTCAATATACGCTGATAGTTTTCAACAAATTACAGCACAAGGTATTGCAGCACCTGGAAGTGAAACAGGTATTAAAGACATAGAAGTTACTGCAAATGGTAGTAGTTTAAATTTTAAAACAATAGTTCCTGTAACAGAATATCTAACTACATATGATTTTGGTTATATTAATGGATCATATGACAATGCTATACAACTTGCTATGCAGGCAGGTAATATAGATTTCGGAACACTAACTTACGATTCTGATTTAAATTTGGACTGTGGCGGTCTAACGTAGGAGGTAGCCAATGGCAGTAACTTGGACAACGCCAGCAGGAGACCTTGGAATACTTGAAGAAAGAATTACTCAAAACATTCCACTCACTGCTACCAGCGACACGAGCACAGTTACATATTCTATAATTGCAGGAAGTCTTCCTAGAGGATTATTTTTAGAATCTTCTACAGGAACAATTAAAGGTACACCAGGTGAAGTTCGTAAATTTACAGAATCACGTTTTGTTGTAAGAGCCACAGATGACGAAGATGAAAAAGATAGAACTTTCAAACTTAGTGTAGATGGTTCTGATTTACCAGAATGGATTACAAAAGAAGGTTTCCTAAAAGTTGGTCCAGGCGAAGCATATTTTGTACTTGATGATGCAAGAGTTGATTTTCAACTTCAGGTTACTGATCCTGATATAGTTGCAGGTGATGAACTAGAATTTTATCTATTGCCTAATGCAGGAATTTTACCTCCAGGACTTACAATGTCTAAGACAGGTATTATCAGCGGCTTCACAAAAAGTGTTCCTGCACTTGATTATAATACTACTCCAACTGGCGCATACGATGCACAGAGTTTTGATACAGTCCCTCTTGATATTGCCAAAAGCAGTTCTACAGGTTTTGATACTTATTTTTATGATACTAATACCTATGACTACAGTGAACAAGGTAGAACACCTAAAAAATTAAGTAGAATATATACATTTAGTGTAGCAGTTACTGATGGTGTTAATGTTGTTAGTAGATACTTTAAAATTTATGTTGTTACAGAAGAATTTTTACAGGCAGACAATACACTTGTACAAGTAGATACTAATCTATTTCAAGCAGATGCGAGTAGAGATAGAGAACCTCTATGGATTACAGATTCAAATCTAGGCAAATTTAGAGCAAACAACTATGTTACAATTTTCCTTGATGTATATGATCCACCTTCATTGTCAGGTAGTATTACATACTTTTTATTAGATACCAATCCAGATGGCTCTCCTAGTGTAATTCCAGAAGGTATGACACTAGATGCTACTACAGGAGAAATTGCAGGTACTGTTCCTTACCAAGCAGCCGTAACAAAAAATTATAAGTTTACAATGCAGGCAGTTAACTTTCCGGTTACACTTGCCGATGCAAACTATACACTTGTAGGTGATTGGAGTTCAACTCGAATTTATCAGGTTAATGAAGCAGTAAGGTATCTTGGTTTCATTTATATCTGTAAAAAAATACACAGAAACGTTTTACCAGATCAAGATCCTACTACCTGGGAACTAGGCGTTAGTACTTCAGAAAAAACTTTTAATTTAGATTTAATAGGTGAGATTGAAAGTGCAATTGAATGGATTACACCAAGTGATAGAGGTACAATTAAACCTAATCAACCTAGTAAACTATATGTAGAAGCAAAGAGTTTACTTTACGGTGGTAGAATATTATACAGTTTAGAATCTGGTGAACTTCCACCTGGATTAGTATTTTTACCTAATGGAAATATCCAAGGCAAAGTTAAACAATTTGCAGATGATAATGGTAACGGACTTACTAGATATTTTGATTTAGACGGTAGCGAAAAAACTTTTGATACTGTCTTCGATGCTAGTACAACCAGTTTCGATAAAGTATATAAATTTACAATAAAAGCACAAGACGGTGCAAACTTTGCAGAATCGTTGAGAGAGTTCACAATCAAAGTTGTGGCTGAATCACAATCTACATTTGCTAACTTATATGTTAGGGCATTGCAAACAAAACAAAAACGTTTGGATTGGTTTAATTTTATTACTAATAGCACAATCTTTACACCAGAAGATATCTATCGCTACGGTGATGATAATTTTGGAATACAAACTGAACTTAGAAGTTTAGTATTTGCTGGTATAGAAAGTGTTGAAGCGGTAAAATATGTGCAGGCATTAAGCAGAAATCATTATAGAAAAAGATTTAATTTTGGTAATCTTAAAACTGCAAAAGCAAAAGATCCTGATACACAGGAAACTATTTACGAAGTAATATATGTTGAACTTATAGATACTTTTGAAAAAAATGGTAAAAGCATAAGTGACACAATAGAGTTACAAGATAATATCAACAGTAAAGTTTTGGTAAGTTACGCAGGAATTAGAATAGACAGTGATATACCACTGGCTAGTGACAGTGATGTGCAAAGAGTATTTCCTAATAGTGTAAAAAATATGAGAAGTAGAATTAGAGAAATAGGTGATAGAGATAGAGAGTTTTTACCTTTATGGATGCGCTCTATTCAAGATGATGCACAACAAGAATCAGGATTTGTAAAAGCATTAGTATTGTGTTATGCTAAACCAGATAGATCTGCTGATATTGTAAGTAAAATAAACAATAGTGGTTTTGATTTTAAAACCATAGATTTTACAGCAGATAGATATATTATTGACATTATAAGCGGAAATATACAAGATCAATACCTAAAATTTCCGCAAGAAAACATAACTAATCATAGAAACAGCACTAGTACAAGTCAAGATCTAAGCATATGATAAATACTACTAATAAATAAAGTTGGAGAAATAACGTGGCTAGCACTATTAATTATTTAAGTATCAATGAAAACTTCCCTGTAGCAGGGCAGGATAATGATACACAAGTATTCAGAGACAATTTTGACACCATTAAAAACAGTTTAAGAAGTGCCAAAGATGAAGTAACTGATTTACAAGACAACACAGCAAAATTAAATTTAGATAATGATTTTGAATTGAATAAGATTCAAAGAGCATTATTACAAAACAATCGCACACAAAAGTTTGATGGTGGTACAATTTCTGCTAGTCCTACCACTATTGATTATGAAAACGGATCATATCAAATTTTTAGAGTTTCTGCAAACATCAATGTAGACTTCTTAAATTTTCCAGGAGATCCTGTTTTTACTAACGAATCAACTCCAATTGGAATGGGTAAGGTTACATTAGAACTTTACAATTCAGGCAGTGAAAATCACACAATAAACTTTATCACATCAGGTGGTACTGTTATTAAGAAAGATGCAAGTTTTCCTGCGTTGGTAACACTAGAAAGCACAACTGATCCAATTTTTATTGAAGTTTGGAGACACAGTGCTGAAACAATTTATATGCGTTACCTAGGATTGTTTAGTTAATGTTATGTTTCATCCTTTCCAAGAAGATCCAAAAGAACTTACCGAGACTGAACTAACTCAAAGAATTTCTGAATTGAGTAGAAAATATACCCAAGCGGCTCGTTTAGGTAAGCCTGAGCTCTTGACACAAATCCAAACATTTGTTACAATATATAGAGATGAGATTCGCAGACGTGCAATGCAACCTATTAAAGCAAATGACGATCAAGACAAGGATTTGGATCAATTGATAAATGTGGACTAATACTGAACAACAACTTATAAATGGCGTAATAAAACACGGTCCTGATATTTTAGAACACTGTGTTACTGATGCTGATGTTTCTAAATATCTAGAAATTATTGATAAAGAATTTCTAAACTATCCAAAACCAAAAACATCTATAAACAAAGACAATTGGTTTATGCCATATGAATATTCAACTATGGATATTGAAAAATATGTTAAGGAAATTTGTCCAAAAGAAAACATTGCAAGAGTAGAACACGAACTAGAATTATACAAACAAAGAAATTTATTTTCATTGCTGAAACAAATGAAATATATAGTAGATACACTTAGAAAACACAATATTGTTTGGGGTGTAGGTAGAGGAAGTTCTGTAGCAAGTTATGTACTCTTTTTAATGGGGGTCCATAGGGTGGACAGTGTTAAATACAATATACCAATAACAGAATTCTTCAAAGGAGAAAACAATGGGTAAAACAGTAAGAAGTATGCGTGGCAAAGAAATTGATATGGAAAAATTAAACCTTAAAAATGAATTGCTACCAGCAGTTGGAAATGCAAAAGTTAATGCACGTGGGGACGAACTAGGACCAGGTGGTAAAATTGTAAGAACTAGAGAAGAAGTTTTACAAGACTATTACAAAAAAAATCCTAGAGCAGTTAAAGAAGAAATCGTTAATCGCGGCAACAGCAAAAACTAAAGAAAGGGTGTTCAATGATTAAAGGAAAAGTACGACCAATCCACGGAGATGTTTTAGTTACAGATATGCATTTTGGTGAAACCAAAACAGCAGGCGGAATCATTATTCAATCTGATGATGCTAAAGCACACGGGGTAAAACCTAGATGGGGAAAAGTATATGCAAAAGGTAACGAAAATACTGATCCATATAATGTAGGTGATTGGATCCTTGTAGAACACGGTCGTTGGACAAGAAAAGTTGAAGTCGAAACAGATGAAGGTGAAAAAATAGAAATTCAAAAAGTTGAAGTTGAATCTATTTTAGCGTGGCAAACAGAAGCCCCATCGGACCTAGCATACTTTGGTCAAGAATACAGTGACGGTGCAACAGCAACATACGATCCTAGTATGTTTGTAAACAACTAGATTGCTTTAGGAACTCCAAAAACATCAAGTTTATCTTCACGAACACAATATACAGTTTCGATAGGTTTTAACTGAAACTCTATCTGCATATCTCGTTTGATTGAACCAGCATTATAGCCTACATAGAATTGGCATTCTTCCACAGTTTCAAACTGTGGTTGCTGATACCAGAATACATCCTTGCTTCCGTCAGGATAGGTTCCCATCATTAATACTATTATGAACCATTTCATAACAGTATTTAGATAAAAACTAGCAGTTAATAACTGTATGCTTTTTCAGGACACAACCTAAACGTTAGAGCTTTTCTTGGTCCACGTGTTGTATTAATAGATACTTCCCCTGATTTCGGATGAAATTCAATTTTTGTTATTCGTGCTTTATCATTGTGCTTTCCGACTAGTATTTCTTGTCCAACTTCGAGATTTAGTGAAATATTTTTGATCATAGGGTTTCTCCTTTTGAATAACGAATGTTATAAAAATATTTACCAGAACTCTTGACAGCAATAAACAGATAGTATATAATATATTATAAATTAAAGGAGTTTAAATTGCAAGTAGATCTAAACAAATACAAAGAATTTGTAGAACAAGTTACATCAAAAGAAAGTAACCAATTGTCAGAACTGTTCTATCGGGCAAAAGACATTGAGTCAAACAATCCCGATGTCAATGTAGCATTGCTACTAACAGGGGCAATTGGTATAGCATCAGAAGGAGGCGAATATGCAGAAATTGTTAAAAAATGTATCTTCCAAGGTAAACCTATGGACGATGAAACTAAGTTTCATATTAAACGAGAACTTGGCGATATTATGTGGTATTGGATTAATAGTTGCCGGGCATTGGGTCTCGATCCTAATGAAGTCGTAGCAGAAAATGTAAACAAACTCAAAGCTCGTTATCCGGGTGGCGAGTTTGATGTGCATTACAGCGAAAATAGGAAGGACGGAGATCTCTAAGAAGAAACCAGATAATGTAGCGGATAATCCAAATTCACTACCATATCCTACGAATGTCGGTGCTCCTGCATTTACAATTCCTGATGTGTTGAAGCATAAGAATGAGCGTGGTGTTAATGCTACTAATCATTTGGAAACACGATTTGATGAACTAAAACAAAAATATTTTGAACTAGTAAAACTTGCAGAAGATACAGAATTAGTGTATAATGCAAAGTATGCTTTTATTCCTGTTGTGGGTAAAACATATCATCTATACATAGGTAGCGATGATAAATTATTCTTAAGCATTATTGAACCCGAAAGAGTAACTTGGGATTGCAAGGGTAGTTTTAAATTTACAGCAGATAACGTATGGGAGAGAGTATGAAGTTTAAATATGCTAACATAGAAGGAACAGTGGTTAAAAACGATGACAGGTACATTGTCAAGGACAATACTGTGCTTAAAAATTTAGTTGTTAGTTCAACAAGATTAAATCCAAGAAAGAGCACAAGCGGACATAAACACGAAGGTCAAGAAGAAGTCTATATGTTTTTGGAAGGCAGTGGAACTATGGAACTTGATGATGTTACACACAATGTTGAAGCAGGCGATACTGTTCTAATTGAGGATGGTGTATTTCATAGAGTACACGCAGGTAATGAAGAACTTTATTTTGTTTGCGTATTCGACGGTCGGAGAAAATTTTGAGAGTAGGCTTTACAGCATCGGCATTTGATCTGTTTCATAGCGGGCACGTCGCTATGCTAAAAGAAGCAAGATCAAACTGCGACTATATGATAGTTGGACTACAAACAGATCCTACACTAGATAGGCCAAATAAAAATAAACCAATTCAAAGTGTATTTGAAAGATATGTCCAATTAGAAGGTTGTAAGTATATAGATGAAATTATTCCCTACGCTACAGAACAAGATTTACTCGATATTTTTTTAACATATAAAATCGATGTAAGATTTATTGGTGAAGAATATCAATCAAAAGACTTCACCGGTAAGCAATTATGTCTTGACAAAGGTATAGAAATATACTACAATAGTAGACAACACTCATTTAGTACGAGTGGTTTACGTAAAAGAATAAGTGAGGCAAAATGAAAGTACCAGAAGGAATGAATAAAACAGGAATTACTACGTTGGGTGCAACAGGAATTACTCTTATGATTCTACATATCACAGGGTTTTTGACAGGATGGGCGTGGCCTATTCTCTATGTGCTTTGTATATTAACCGCTATCGGAAACGAAAGCACTAACAAACTGAGGCTGTAATGAAAGAACTATGGGTAGAAAAGTATCGTCCTAAATCTTTGGACGGCTATGTTTTTAGAGATGAAAATCAACGAAAACAAGCAAAACTGTGGATCAAAGAAAAATCTATTCCACATTTGTTGTTTAGTGGTGCTGCCGGTATTGGTAAAACAACAATGGCAAAGATTCTAATTAATGAATTAGAAATTCCAGACTATGACGTACTAGAACTTAACGCAAGTCGAACAAACAGTGTAGATGAAGTAAGAAACAAGATTACAAACTTTGTAATGATGATTCCTTTTGGTCCATTCAAGGTTGTGTTGCTAGATGAGGCAGACTACTTGAGTCCAAACGCACAAGCCGCACTGCGTGGTGTGATGGAAGAATATCATAGCACTGCACGTTTTATTCTTACTTGTAACTATCCTAACAGAATTATTCCTGCACTACACAGTAGATGTCAAGGCTATCATATTGAACGTATTGATCAAACAGAATTTACAGCAAGAGTAGCAACTATTCTTGTAGAAGAACAAATTGATGTTGAATTAGAAACACTTGATTTGTATGTAAAAGCAACATATCCAGATTTGCGTAAATGTATCAATATGGTACAACAGAATGTTAGCGAAGGTAAACTTCACGCTCCTAGCAAAGGCGATGAAGGAACTGCTGACTGGAAATTTGAAATGGTGGAACTATTTAAGGCAGGTAAAATTACTGATGCAAGACAATTGCTATGTGGTAAATTACGTGCCGAAGAGATGGAAGAAGTATATCGTTGGTTGTATGATAATCTTTCAATCTTTGGTTCTGAAGAAAAACAAGACACGGCTGTCTTGATTATTAAACAGGGACTCGTGGATCATACATTGGTTGCTGATCCAGAAATTAATCTTGCTGCGGTGTTAATTAAACTTGCAAGGTTATAGGTGAAGATAAGATATTATCATAAGATAGACGGTTGGAGATGGTTAGGATTCATATTAGCAATGGTAAGTGCTTTTACACTGAGCGGAGGAAATCCTAACGTCCAGTGGTTAGGATGGGCAGTTGCACTTATATCTTGTAGTATATGGATATGGATGGGAATAAAAGACAAAGATGTTCCAAGAGCACTAATGGAATTAATGTATTTGTTATTAGCAATTCGAGGTGTATGGAATTGGGTAGGAGTATAATATGGCACACTTAGTAGATAGTAAATGTATAAATTGTAAACACACAACCTGTGTTGAAGTATGTCCAGTTGACTGTTTTTATGAAGGGCCTAATATGTTAGTAATCAATCCTGACGAATGTATAGATTGCGGAGTATGTGTTCCAGAATGCCCAGAAGAAGCAATTTATCAGACTGATGATGTAAATGATAAGTGGTACAAACACAACGAATATTTTTCTAATGAGTGGCCTAATATTACACAAGCACAAGATCCAATGCCAGGTTATGAAGAATTTTCTAATTCAACCGAAGACAAGATTAAATTGTTTAAGGCAAAGTAATGAAACAAAAGTTTATAGATGCTCATATGGATGTTGCTGAACGTTATGCACAACTAAGTTCAGCGAAGCGTTTACAAGTAGGTGCAATTGTTGTAAAGGACGATCGCATTATCTCTATTGGCTACAATGGTATGCCTAGTGGTTGGGATAATTGTTGTGAAGATGAAAATAATAAATCTAAGCCAGAGGTACTACACGCAGAAAGCAATGCTATTGCGAAACTAGCACGTTCACCTGAAAGTGGTGAAGGTGCAAGTATCTTTATCACACACTCGCCTTGTATAGATTGTGCTAAATTAATCTATCAAAGTGGGATCACTACAGTTTACTATAGAGACAATTATCGTAGCACAGACGGAATAGACTTTCTGTTTGCTAGTAACGTTAAAGTAGAAAAGGTGTAATGGGGCCGAAGCCCCACTACGTTTAGTCCTCTCCGTATATATTTAAAATTTCTTTTACCGCTTCGTGTCTTTCAATGTCTTGTTTACCAAAGTGTACAACATCGACATATTGATGGTTTTCAAAACCGTTATACAGTTTAAGGAATTCTAATAACCCGTTACTACTTGGTCTATCTGCTTGATGTAGATCACCGGTTACAACCATCTTACTTCCTTCACCTAATCTAGTTAACAACATCTTCATTTGACTGGGTGTTGCGTTTTGCATTTCATCTGCAATAATTACAGAGTTCTTAAATGTTCGACCACGCATATATGCAAGTGGTGCTATTTCTAATATCCCCTCTCTCAATTGTCTTTCAATTTCTCTCTGACAAAAGTTATCAGAGAACACATCAAATATCGGTCTAGTCCAAGGTGCCATTTTTTCATTAAGATCTCCTGGCAAAAACCCGTGTTGTTCATCTACCGATACAGCAGGTCTAGTTACAACAATTTTATCGACCAATCCTTCTTTAAATTCGTCAATAGCATATTGCACACCTAGTAAAGTTTTACCTGTTCCTGCTGGTCCTATAGCAAAAACAATATGTTTATCTGCAGAATTTAACTTCTGCATATACAGTTCTTGCGTAGGATTTTTAGGAAATATTTGAGGTCTTTTACTTTTGTGTGAGTTAATGTTTACAACGTTGTTGTAGGCTGCTGCTTGTTGTTTGTGTTTTCTTTTCATATTAAGGACTTTCCTCCGTGCTTGAAATGGCCCAGGCACAGACACCTTAAATAATCAACAATGTAAAATCGTCCGTACCCGAACATACTATTATTTAAGTTCTGCGTAGAAAAATAATACTGTTAGTTTAAAATACGGCATAAATACATACGGAGAAGACATATGCCTACAGTAACAGAAATTATACAAAATATTGAACAGATTTATGAGTCTAATAATAGCCTTAATTTACTTAAGGATTTTGAAAGAGTAATAGATGAATTAGACTTATATGTGTACGAAAATTGGCAAGACGGCGAATTATCGCAAGGTCCTGTAGAAGAACGTTACTTTGTAGAGTGTACGTTTATGTGGCCAAAAGAAAAAATGCCAGAACCTGCTGCTGCAAAGCGTTTAACAGAATATGGTTGTAAAGTAGGATTTGCAGAGAGTGTTCTTAAATCAGTAAGAAAGATAGAAACACCAGACGATATTAGACCTGGCACAAGAAAAGGTAAAATAGATCATCAACCTATTTGGTTAGTAAAGATAAAAATGCCTAAGAGATTAATGAAGAATATTGATAGAGGTTATACTAATCTTGACAGAAATAAAGTACAAGATGTTCTATCAACTATTCCACAAAACAATATAGAACCACCTGAAGCAGCCGCAGCAGAGGGGGAAGAAAATGCAGCAGAATAAAATTATAGAAGAAGGTTTACGTAAAGGCGATCTAGCAGATATGGTGTATCCAGTTTTTGAAGTGGATACATTCCGTAGCAAAATGGGTGAAGACCGAGATGTATGTGTTGTAACGTTCCAGGCTAAAGATAGATATCCAGCAAGAGATATGATGGAGTTTGTAGAAAAAGGATATCCATTTGTACTAGACGCTGATGTAAGTGCAGGTGAAAATGAAGAAGGTGAATACAGTGTTTTTGTAGAAATTGTTAGAAGTTCTAAACTTGCTGAACAAATAATGGAAATGGTTTACGGACTTTCTAATTTAACAGGAATACAAGATTGGAAATTTACCTACTACAAAAATAAAAAAGAAAGAGATGTAAGCACAGAAAATCTAAAACAAATTCCAACGTCATCAAAAATCTATGAACAAACAATGCAAAAATTTCAAACAAATGAAATGAAAACTTTCTTCAACAAAACATTAATGGATGATCTAATCTTAGAAGATGACACAATAACTATCGTCAAACCTTTTGGTGTAAGTTACAAGTTTAAAGTTGTTGATGAAACACTAGAAGAAACTAATGCTACATCTGTTGTAGATGAAAACTCTATGGCAGAAATATTTTGGTTAACTAAAGTTATGGGTAACTATAATATTGAAAAAGTTGGAGACAACTTTGTCTTTACAAACGAAGACAAAAAAATAGTATTAAAAAGGGTATAAAATGAGTTTTGAATTTGATTTTACTAAAGCACATTTAGCAGAAATTATTAGTGATAATGCTGATAATTGGTATGATGCACTTTGCGAACTACTACCTAAATACGGTATTACAACAGAGCGCAGAGTAGCACATTTCTTAAGTCAGTGTGCTCACGAATCAGGCGGCTTTAAGCGCCTAGAAGAAAATCTAAACTATTCAGCAAAAGCACTACGTTCAGTGTTTGGTCGTTACTTTGGTGAACCACCAAAGGCAAACGCAGATGAATATGCACGTAATCCAGAGATGATTGCTAACCGTGTATACAACGATGCTTATCGTAAGTATAAGATGGGCAACACACAAGAAGGTGACGGTTATAGATTCCGCGGTCGTGGACTAAAGCAACTTACAGGTCGTGAGAACTATACACGTTTTGGTGCTTCGGTTGGTATGACAGCAGAAGAAGCAGCCGAATATGTTGCTACACCTGCAGGTGCAATTGAAAGTGCTTGTTGGTATTGGAACAGTCGCAACCTAAATGAAATTGCAGACACAGACAATGTTGTTGCAATGACTAAAAAGATTAACGGTGGAACAATTGGTCTTGAAGATCGTCAGAAGCGTTATGCTCACGCACTGAAAGTGCTAGGTATGGAAGCAGATGATCTTGGTACAGATGACGGCAGTGTAGAAGAAATCCTTGATGATATTGGAGTGCTACGTAAAGGTTCTAGAGGCGAAGGTGTTAAGATTATGCAAGAAGCACTAGGTATTGGTGCTGACGGTGTATTTGGACCAGGTACTGAAAGAGCATTAAAAGAATGGCAAGCAAGTCAAGGACTAGTTGCTGACGGTATTGCTGGACCTGCAACATTCGCCAAACTATTAGACTAATGAAAACTTGCCAAAATTGCGGACGACAACACGAAGGTAAACTTGTAGAAACGTTTAAAGACGGAGATAACAAAGACATCGAAATTGTTGTTTGTGATCAGGCTAGGTACGAGGTAAATAAAAAAGACGATGTTTAGTTCAATCAGAATTGCTATGATACTTGTGATACTTGCTGCGGCAGGTGGAGGATTCTTGTACGTTAAAAACCTACAGAAGAATCTAGAAATTGCTAGAGCTAATGTAGCAAAAATGGAAGTGGCATTAGAAACATCTGAGGCAAGCAATAAACTATTACAAGAAGAAGCAATTAAAACTGCTGAACTTAATAAGCAACTAACAGAAGATTTACAAAAGGCAGAGCAGTACGGAGACGAACTTCGTGCTACTCTACAGAAACATAATCTAACACACTTGGCTAACAAGAAGCCAGGTTTAATTGAAAAGAGAATGCAAGATGCGACTAATAAGTTATGGGATGATCTTGAGTCTATCACTGCTCCTGACAACAGGATGCTCGATGCTCAGACCGGAACCACAGATAGTAACAGTAACTAACACAGTAAAAACCACTGTACCAATAGTTGCTCATCCTAAACCCGTTCAATTGAACGATGTAAAAATCTATGTGGTCGCAAAAGAAAACTATGAAGAATTTGTAAAAGAATTCGAATCCAAAAACGGCTCAGATGCCTATATTGCAATTAGTGTAAAAGACTACGAAAACCTATCACTTAACTTTGCTGAACTTCGTAGATATATTGAACAGCAAAAGCAAATTATTGTTTACTATGAAGAAGCAGTTAAGCCTGATACTGATTCTGATAAGTCTGAATAGTTGTGCTGCTAAGCCTGATTGCACCTTGCAACCTGGCGTAGATGTAGATGCTTCAACTATAGACGATCTCAAAAACCGTGAAAATTTCAAGCCCAAAGGCGAAGTTCGCTGTAACTTTTAATAAATACACATATAAAGCAAGGAGCGTTGTATGTGGGAAATGATTGAAAGAATGGCTAGTGATAGACTGTGGATCTATACAGCATTAGTTGGTTCTTTATTTGGACTTGCATTTTCAACATATTTTAAGTCAACTAGAATTGGACTTTGGTTATATGCAAAATTTGATTCAATTGTTGATTTTCTTGTAGAAAGATATGGTTGGACTTGGCTAGAGCAACCAAAAGATGCCTGGCGTAAAAAGTATCCATATGTTACTAAAAAAATAGACGAATTAGAAAAACGCATTAAAAAATTGGAGAGCGAATAATGTCGGAAGATAAAATTGTAGTACCTGCAGATAAAAATACTGCTTCCAAAAAAGTAAACGTTCAACTTGAAGTTGATACGTCAGCAAAAGATCTTGGACCTAATCCATATGCTAGATTAATTCATTTAGCAAAAGCAGTTGATAGTTGGAGGATTTTTCCCCGTGTATTCATTACAACTTACATTGTATTACTATACAAAGTTGTAGTTTGGTATATGGCTCTTCCAAATCCTACTATGGAACAATCAGGTTTGGTTAGTATTGTAGTTGGTGCTGGTGCTGCTTGGTTTGGTTTATATACTGGATCTAGTAAAAAAATAGACAAATAAAAATTTTTGTCCCCTTGACATCTTAGTTAAATAATAAAGGATTGCTTAAGGAGGATCCTTTTTATTATGGACTATTATTCAACACTTGGTATAAACAGAAACGCTAGCCAGGACGAGATAAAAAAGGCATACAAGAAAATGAGTATGCAGCATCATCCTGACAGAACCGGTGGGGATGATTCCAAATTCAAAGAAATAAACGAAGCCTACCAAACACTTAACAATCCCGAAAAGAAACAGATGTACGATCAGTTTGGAACCACTGATCCAAGACAGCATCAATACCGTTCAGGAGATTTTGAATTTAATTTTAATGGATCTCCATTTAGCGGCTTTGACGATATATTCTCAGAAATGTTTGGAGGCCAAAGAAGACAAAGAACAAATAGACCTATACAGGTTGCTGTTGATGTATCGTTAGAAGACGTGCTGTCAGGCAAACAAATAGGTATGGAAATACAATTACTATCAGGAAGAACAAAGGTAGTTACAGTTGATGTACCAGCAGGCGTAGAACACGGTCAACAAATTAGATATTCAGGAATTGGCGATGATAGTAATAGACAAGCAAGGCCTGGTGATGTTATACTACATATAAGAGTTCTAAATCACCCAGTATATGAACGTGCTGGGGATAATATAGTATGTAACAGTCAAGTAGATGTCTTTGATTTAATGATCGGAGGCAAAACTGTTATTAAGACACTTGAAGGCAGAACACTTGATATCAATATACCTGCTGGTACACAACCAGATACGGTATTAAGTTGTAGAGGAGAGGGACTACCTAACGTAAGAACCAAAAGAAGAGGAAATCTTTTAATAAGAATAAAAGCAAAGATTCCGAAATCTTTAACACAGGAACAAAAACAAAAAATTATAGATTTAAAAAATGGAATATAAACTAGACATAGATTACAAATTAGGATTACACGAAGCACTAAACCAATCAAGTGAAGTATGGGAGTTCGATAAAGAGAAATACGACCCAGAAAAACTAGAATGGGATATGTGTAATTTTATGATACAACATAGAGGTATTGGACTTGCGGCTAATCAAATAGATCTTAAGAAAAGAGTATTTGTAATGGGCAGTACAGATTTGCCAAACTTTCCAAAACCTTTTGCACTATTCAACCCTACAATACTCGAAGTAAGCAAAGAAAGAGTATTAGATACTGAAGGGTGTTTAAGTTTTCCAGGATTACTTCTCAAAGTTTCAAGACCAGAATGGATTGTTGGTCAATGGCAAAATGCTAAAGGCGAAACTAAAGAAGGAAGAATAGAAGGTTATCTTGCTAAATGTTTTCAACACGAATTTGATCATCTTAATGGAATTTGTTTTGTTGACAGAGTAGGTAAACTGAAGTTACAATTAGCACTTAAGAAATTAAAAAAATTAAGGAAGAAACTACAAAAATGATAGAACCTAGTAAAAACCTACAAACTATTTTTGATAATTCAATAACCATTGCTAAAAAGTTCAAGCATAGATTTATCACAGTTGAACATTTAGTTTTAGCCATTGTTTCTGACGATGATGCTGCGGCTGGTTTAAAAGCATATGGTGCAGATGTTGAATTCGTAAAAAGCAACATTGAACATTATCTAAAAAATAATCTAAATGATATTGTTGCTGAACAGGATGTTTTACCTAAGAAAACTAATGCAGTAGAGCGTGTTTTAAACAGATGCTTTACACAGGTGCTTTTCAGTGGTAGAAATCAAATGGAAGTTGCAGACGTTATTATAAGTGTTTTATCTGAAAAGAATTCTTTTGCATTTTATTTCTTAAGCAAGGCCGGAATTATTAAGGAAAAATTTGTACAACATTTCCAAGAGCATATTTTTAATGAAGACGAAATGCTTGGGTATGAAGATGCTGTCGATTCACCTAGCATATCTAATGATCAGTTAGATAAAATTATAAATCAATTTTGTGAAAATCTATCATTAAAAGCAAAACAAAAAGTTTTAGATCCTGTAATTGGTAGACAAGAAGAATTAGAAAATATTACACTTACACTAGCAAGACGTAGTAAGTGTAATGTATTAATGGTTGGCGATCCAGGCGTTGGTAAAACCGCTATTGCCGAAGGGTTAGCCAAAAAGATACACGATAAAAAAGTGCCTAAGTTTATTCAAGATTATGTTGTATACAGTTTAGATATTGGTTCTTTAGTTGCTGGTTCAAAGTATAGGGGTGACTTTGAGGAACGTATTAAAGCAGTATTAACAGCAGTTGAAAGAAAAGGAAAAGTTATTCTTTTTATTGACGAAGCACATATGATGAGCGGTGCTGGAACAGCAAGTCAAAGTTCTAATGATCTTGCTAATATGCTAAAGCCTGCACTAAGCAAAGGTAAAATCAAAGTTATTGCTTCTACTACCTGGGAAGAATATCGCAAGTATTTTGAAAAGGATCGTGCGCTAATGCGTAGGTTCCAGCGTGTAACAGTTGATGAACCGTCAGCAGAAATGACTGTAAAGATTATCAAAGGTCTAAAAAGATATTACGAAAAACACCATAATGTGTTAATTACCGACGAAGCAATTGAGCAGGCAGTGAAACTGTCAGTTAAGTATATGGCTGACAAGAAACTGCCTGACAAGGCTATAGATATTGTAGACTGTGCTTCTGCACGTTATAAACTTATTGATGATCCTGTAGAAGAAGATGTACAGCAAATAGTTGACATTGAACAAATTACATATGAATTATCTAAGATGATTAATATGCCTTTAGAAACAGTTGCACAAAAAGAAAGCAAAAATCTATCAGGCTTAGAAAATGCAATGCAAAAAGTTATCTTTGGGCAAGATGATGCAGTAAGTAATTTGTTAGATAAAATTTTTGTAGCACAGGCGGGATTAAAATCGCCTAACAAACCTATTGGAAGTTTCTTATTCTTAGGGCCAACAGGCTGTGGTAAAACAGAAACTGCAAAACAACTTGCAGATAAAATGGGTATGACATTAATTAGATTTGATATGAGTGAATATCAAGAGAAACACAGTGTAGCAAGACTAATTGGTGCTCCCCCGGGATACGTTGGTTACGAAGAAAATGCTGGGCAACTTATTACTAAATTGCAAGAAACACCTAACGCAATTTTACTTCTAGACGAAATTGAAAAAGCACACCCTGATGTTTCAAACATTCTACTACAGTTTATGGATAATGGATTTGTAACTGGATCTAATGGTAAACAAGCAGATGGTAGAAATACTATTTTGATTATGACTTCTAATCTAGGTGCGGCTGATAATGAAGCAAATAGTATTGGTTTTGATGATTTAGAAAAAGATGGCGAAGATGATAAAGCAGTTAAGAAATTCTTTGCTCCTGAATTTAGAAACAGATTAGATGCTACTGTTAAGTTTAACAAGTTAAGTTCTGAAGTTGTAAGTAATATTGTTGGAAAGTTTATTAATGAACTTAACACTCAATTAAAAGATAAAAACATTTTAATTACAGCAGACAGCACTGCTACTAAATGGTTATCTAAAAAAGGATATAGTGCTAAACTTGGTGCAAGACCTCTTTCTAGAATAATTGACAATCAAATTAAAACACCTTTAAGTAAAAAAGTATTGTTTGGTGAGTTAGTAGATGGTGGTAAAGTTGAAATTGGTATTGAAGATGATAAGCCGATATTTAAAATATCGCCAATGCCAAAGCCCTTGACTAAAGCAGAACGCAAAGCACAGAAAGCAAAAGCAAAGGAAGAACAAAATGACGACACAACTTCCAACAGCCAAGAAAACCAAGCAGAAGTTTTATAACAAATTTGTTTATAAAACAAATCTACGTATTAAAGCAAGTGAGCTGTTACGCTATTATTCTTTTGATCAAATTATAGATAATAATTTATTATACGATCCAAAGGTATGGACTAGAGGAAACGATAGATTTAGAGATGCAGTTATTGAGCTAGATCAATCTGACAAAGAACGATTTCTTAATTTTTTAAATTTGCTTAAAACATATGATAAAAAAGATTATCAACTTAGAATCGAAGGATTAGGATTAGATGTTTATACTAATGAAGATGATTTGTATGAAACTTTGTGCAGTGACTTTTCTGAAAATATAGAAAGACGATGGGCTCCGGAACAAGGACAAAAACAAGAAATTTTAAACAGCACCAGAAAGATATTTGTCAAGCATTTGCCACATTTCAAATATGCCTATAAAGTGTTTTTACACCCTCATAAAATACAAGGTGATAGAAAATCTATAGTAGAATGGTTTTCAAAACAAACTGATAAAACATCTATCAGTGATAGTATTGTTCAATGGATGCTTAAACAGAATCAGAACTGGGATAGAAGATATATTCTAGTTGAAGATGATCAAACAGTTTTAATGCTGAGATTGCGATGTCCTGAACTTATAGGACCTGTTCATCAATATGTAATAAAAGCATAAATATAGTATGTCCATTGAAACACGTATACTTTTAGAAAATATTACCACAGAATCAACTGACTCTACCTATTCATATGGTGATAAAAAAATAGGTGCAGGATACCACAAAAGCAACAATGGCGTGCATACAGCCTATTATAAAACAAGAGATTTTGTTGGATCTATTAAAATTCAAGGTACTTTAGAAATAGAGCCAGGCGAATCTGATTGGTTAGATATAGAAGGTACTGAAGTAGGACTTGGTGCAGATAGCACTATTTTTGCTTCTAGCAGTGTTTCACGAACATTTACAGGTAAATTTGTGTGGATTAGAGCTGCATACAATCTACAGAACGGTACTATAGACCAAATTCTTTATAATCAATAAACTTTACTTTTACGCTAAATACAGTATAAATCTATAAAAGGGTTATACTATGCGAGATCTATTGGACAAATTAAAACAACTTGATGAAGGCTTTATGCCCAAGGAAATGGATGGCGAAGTAGAAGACTTTGAATTTACTGGTGATGACGGTGAAACTGGCTTCGGAACGCTGTACTACAAAGCACAAATCAAACAGAGCGATGAACACGGTTACTATGCTGAAGTAGATCCTAAATCACTGAGAGGTGAATGCGAAGGCGACGGTAACAACAAACTAGATGATGAACTAGCAACTGATGTTGTCCAACCAGGTGCACTAGATCACGAAGCAGCAATGGATGCTGCATTTGAAGATGCAATGGATCAAATTAAGAACGCAGACATAGATGTCCCACAAGAAAGCATAGCAGACGATTCCGATGAGCAAACATTTGAAGGTGAAGAGTTTTATGAGTATTACGGATATCTACCTTGGCACGAAGATTTACCAATAGACGAAGCAGAATACAGAGGACGTAAAGTTCCACTAGGCAAGCCAATGCGCGGTGATGTTAAGAAGTTTAAAGTTTATGTTCGTGATCCGAAAACAAAAAATATTAAAAAAGTAAACTTCGGTGACCCTAATATGAAGATCAAGCGTTCTAATCCAAAGCGTAGAAAATCCTTTAGAGCAAGACACAACTGTGACAATCCAGGTCCAAGAACAAAAGCTCGTTATTGGTCGTGTAGAAAGTGGTAGATAAAAATGAAACTAAATGAACTGTTTTCACCTATCGGAGCGCCTAAAGATAACGAAGATATAAATTGGGGCGAGGATCTTAAAGTTTTTATTGATAACGAAACTGACGTTATGAGTAATATACTCTTTCCTGCTATTAAAAAACATCAAGGGTATCCAGGACATCAAGATGCTTATAAAATTTATATAAAGCCTATTCAACAGTGCAAAGAAATGTACTGCAATAAATTTAAGGTTGATCAACCTGAAGAAAAATTTCCTAAAGAATTAATAATAAATCTAGCAAAACAAATTGCTAGTGAACAAGATGAATTTATTGGACGTGGCGACTATGAAGATTAGAGATCTTTTCGAACAAGACACAGATAAACACATTACATTCTGCTTTGGCAGATTTAATCCGCCTACGCTTGGACATAAAAAATTATTTGATACTATGAAGTCACAAGGCGGGGATATGAAAATCTTTACAACACAGTCACAAGACAGTAAAAAAAATCCTTTAGATTATGCAACTAAGGTAGACTTTCTTAGAAAAATTCACTCTGATTATGCAAACAACATTATAGAAAATACTAATCTTAATACTATTACCAAAGTATGTGCAAGTTTATATGACGAAGGATATAGACACATAACTTTTGTTGCAGGAGATGATAGATTAGAGAATATGAAAAAACTAATTAAAGACTATAACGGAAAGACTGAAGGTAAAAAAGGACCATTAGAAGATACATATAAATTCGAAACAATGGATTTTGTAAGCGCAGGCGCTAGAGAAGATGGTTCAGACGGTGTTGAAGGTATTAGTGGAACTCTTGCGAGAGAAGATGCTGCTAATAATGATATTAAAAAGTTTACGAAACATACAGGAGCAGGAGAACACGCAGAAGAACTATTTGCTGCTGTAAGAAAAGGAATGGGATTATCAGATGAAAAACCAGAAGACGATCAAGAGTAGAGATCCAAACTGGAGAGATATGGAAGCACTGCGGAAGAGTGGTGCGGCAGGCTCGCATCGTGATAAGAAAAAAGAAATGAAACTAGGTAAAGTCAAACACAAGGGGAAAACAATGGACGAATCTATCTACACAAATCCAGCGGGGGGCGAACTTTCCAGAATAGGAAGGATCCTGATGGACAAATCAGTAACGGTAAAGGACGATGCACTATCAAACGTGCTTGGTCGTGTCGGTGATGAACTCACACGCTATGGCGAAGCAGGTGGAGCAGCAAGTATCGACGAACTGTGCAAAAGAGCAAGATGCGATAAGAATCAACTAATGAAGTTGATGAAATGGGCACAGCAACAAAAAGATACTTCATTACAAAAAGTTAAGGATCCAGATCCTAAACCAGAAGATGATGAAGACGAAAAAGAATCAATTGCTGCTGAAACTTCAATCGGACACGTAGATGATGAACGCCATATGATTCGTAAAGAATTATATCAACACGCAAAGTATGCTAAAGAACTTTTCCAAATGCTAGATGACTTACCTGAAGACAGTGATTTCCCCCACTGGTGGCAGAGTAAAGTTACTAAAAGTTTGCAGATGTTGAGCAAGGCAAAACACTACCTAGAAAATGAACTAGCAGTTCCAGAAGCAACAGAAGAAAAGGATAACCAAGGATTCACTGATAAGGAAATCAAAATGGCCTTTGGTGTTCTAAACGATCCTAGATACAAGGGCGGTAACTACACAGGTGCAGTGGAAGTAATTAACAAAATTGCTCCTGGACTAGCAGACCATCCTAGTGTTGCAAAAGCACTTAAGAAAACAAACGAAGCAGTATGTGCAGAGTGTGGAAAGCCTAGATTTGTTGCACTACCAGAAGAAATGCAAAAACAGTATGAAAGTGTAAACGAAGAAAAGCAAAAAGGCGTTGACGGCAAAGTATGCTGGAAAGGCTACAAGCGTATGGGCACTAAGAAAAAGGGCGGCAAGACTGTAGACAACTGTGTTAAGATGTAATGGAGATAGAAGAGTTAAAAAGACTAGCGGGTATCTATGAACGTCACGGCTGGAAAGCATATGACGGACCCAATCTATCGATTACAGGCACAGAAAAACAATATCTAGAAAAGAAGCACAACATACAACCAGGAACCCCTGAATGGTTTAAGTTGTGGTTCTCATTACCAAAACTAACAGGTGAGAAACCCGTAGAATGAGAGCATACGAGATCATATCTGAAAAAGCAGTAAGCAAAAAGCAGCAGCAGTTCTTTGGCATTGTAAGAGCAATGCAAAAGGGCGATATGAAGAAGAGTGGCGAAGCAGGCAAAGTTGCTAAGGATATGAAAAAGTCAGACGTAAAAGACTTTGCTAAAACCAAGCACAAGGGTTTGCCTACAAAAAAGAAAACTAACGAAGGTGCAGAAATAACCGTATATACGGATCCTTCCTATCAGGGTGCCACGCTGGATGACAAGTATTGGAGTTCAAAGCCTTCACAAAAAATAGATTTTGACAAACTGGAACCATTTGAACCTGCGGACAAAATGAAGGCTAAAAAATCTGCGGACAATATGAAACGTTTTGTAGATAAAATCAAAGCAGGTGAAGAAATTAAACCCATCATAGTAACTCCCAAGGATGGCAAGTATCTCATACTAGATGGACATCACAGATACTTTGCGGCAAGAATAGCAAAAGTAGATTCAATGG
>Ga0213859_10000129_pt1 | contig 33500 bp, 39 predicted proteins | sample PICome_2_FD_160133 | JGI IMG/M metagenome (GOLD analysis project Ga0213859, IMG submission 160133) | Coastal seawater microbial communities near Pivers Island, North Carolina, United States - PICO304 | ecosystem: Environmental > Aquatic > Marine > Coastal | place: USA: North Carolina...
CCACAGGGACCAACTGGAGCAACTGGTGTACAAGGTCCACAAGGACCACAAGGTCCACAAGGACCACAAGGAGCAACCGGGCCACAAGGACCACAGGGTCCATCAGGTCCACAAGGACCAGTAGGTGCCACTGGTGCAGCAGGTAGCGGGGGAATTGATTTTGAAACTATTTGTACTAATCAATTTGGTTTTAGAGAACCTGCTACAAGTAGATTTTATTACGGAAGTACAACACACAACACTCAATCAGTTGGTGGATGGAATGGCAATCAATGGACAGCTGATGCAACTCAACCTTCTACCGCAAAGTATGCTTATGACCTAGCTAAATTTGGAGTTAAGCTACCTTTTTCATCCGATGCGGCTAATGGTGATCTTAAATCATGTTTTACAATGGCAGTACAAACAACTAGTGGTGCAAGAGCTTGGTCATTAGCTGGAGCAATTTATATGACAGGTTTTCAATGTTATGAAGGTACTTCAACTGTAGCCCGTCTCTGGGAAAATAGTACCGATTTTGCTATTAATGAGAAAGTAAACACTTATGCAGATTGTGGAGAACTCACAATAAGTAATGTAGAATGGACAAAGTGTGATTATGTTGTTTGGTCGGTAGGGATAACTGCGGTAAATAATATAAACTTTGTACATGGTAATTATGCAATATCTATAAAACCTAGTTAATATGATAAGACTGTTTAGATTTATAAAGGCTTTAGTAAAGTATATGATTTGGGGAGAAACTGTAGACCAAAGAGTATATGATACTAGGCTAGAGATATGTAGTAACTGTAATGATAAATGCGGTAAAACATGTTGCATATGTGGTTGTTATCTTAGTAAAAAAGCAAAATGGTCATCTGAGGCATGTCCAAAAAATAAATGGTAATTATGGGATGTGGGTGTAACAAAAAGATTCAAAAACAGAAAAAACCTAATAAGGTAAAAACTACTCTACGTAAAATGTGGGAAAAAAGCCAGTTTGTAGATAGACCTTTAAAAGTAAAGGAAATAAATAAACCATAATCATAACAATGTTGATGGAAAAACCTTCGTGCATACAGGAGTTAAAAGATTTGACTTCACGATTAACTGATAGAGACGTTTCACTAAAGACGTGCTTTAAGCAGGTAAAGACGATTGTGAATTGTAAGAAGATGCCACCAGAAGAAAAGATTAAGAAAATAAAAGAGGTTTGTAATGGCAAGTGAAAGTCAGAATGGATGGAATGAATACTCTAAATTAGTTATTGCTGAATTAGAGAGACTCAATGAAGGGATAATTTCTTTGAATAGTGAAATACAAGATCTTAAGCGAGAGATAGCAGAAATGAAAGTTAAAGAAGATTTTGCAAAAGAGCTATGGAGATGGAAAAAGGAAGTAGATGAAGTTGCTTCACCTTCACAAATAGACCAAACTATTAAAGATGTGTCCGATCTTAAAACATTTAAAACTCAGGCCATAACTATATGGATAGTAGTACAAACACTGTTTGGCATGGCTTTAGCATTTTTAAAGTTTTGGAAGTAAATACTATTCTCTAATTAATATTAAAGTTAGCTTTGGCTAACTTTTTTAGTTTTAAACAATCTAAAGATTTTAAGTATAATAATAAATCATAACTATATGGATAAGGCCAACCCAACACTTAACGATAAAACCGGTTATCAAAACAGAAGATTAACCTTTGATGATAAAACTTTAAGAGATCATAATGGAAGAGCTATTATGATGGAATGGGAAAAACCTGTTATGGAAGAACAGGCAAAATCAGTATGCCAAAATGGTGGTAATATACTTAATGTTGGTTTTGGTATGGGTTATGTAGATGATGCAATACAAACACACGATATAGAACATCATACAATTATTGAATGTCATCCAGATGTATGGCAAAAAATGAGAGAAGATGGGTGGATGGATAAACCTAATGTAGAGTGTATCTTTGGTACATGGCAAGAAGTCATGCCTAGATTAGAAGCTGAGGGTAGAATGTTTGATGGTGTTTACTTTGATACGTGGGATGAAGAAGATGTTGCATTTCATTTAAATATACAAAGACTTATTTATCCAGGTGGAACTTATTCATGGTTTAACAAAACTCTTGATCCTCATAAAACACAAATGAATGGAAAGTATGCACCTCTTACAAGATGGTTTGATATTGAATGCCAAAAGTTAGATATCTTACCAGCTTCACAAAAGGAGCAAGCAGATGGTGGAGAAGGATTCTATTGGAATCCAGAACATACGATTTACTGGCACCCAATAGCAGTCAGAAAACATTGGGTATAAAAACTCTTAAAAAACTTTCAGATCCTTTTTACTTTTGTTATATTTGAAATAAATAAAATATAAAAAATATGAAAAACGACTGGTACGATTCAAACCCTGAAGATGGTTTTGACCCTCAGGATCATGATATTGAAATGGACGAGATCGCCAAAATGTATGCTATGGCTGATATGAAAGAAGAACAGAGAACATGGGCAAAGAAACAAGCTGAAAGGTTCTACAGTGATTTTGAAAACTTAAGTGTTGAAGAAGCTGTCCTTGCTGTTAATGCACTTATCTCTACTAAGAATGTTACTCTTTCTGAAGCAAATACATTATTGGATAATATGATTCAGGTTTTCCAGGATGATGAAGAATATGAAAGATGTCATGTATGTCTCCAAATAAAGAATGGTATCAATGCTTGAATTTAACGCACATAATATGGAAGAGCTTGAAGAAGAGGCTCGCTTAAAGGCTACTGAAATTTCAATTGCTATTGTAGAAGGAATATGTAATGGTTTAGATGAAGGCGCTGATGTAGTTGCATTAGGTATCCTTTCTAACTTAGATATGGATATTACCGTGAAGCGTGAAAACTTTTTGGATGCATTAAATCTAAACTTACATAGAGTTGAAGAAGCTGAAGAATATGAGTTGTGTGAAAGAGCTGTAAAGTGGATAGATACGCTACAGACAGAACAAGAATAAAGGTGACTAACACACTTTCAGTTTCCTAACAATTATTTTATAATTACTTTAAACAAACACTAACTACTCGAATATAATTAAAAACCTATTTGATTATGGATCTTATGACTGCACTTAAAATGAAATCTACAACAACAGAAAATGGTATGGCTACAAATACCACTTCTCTTAATGCCAATGTTGATTTTTTCTTCAAAGGTGGTGCAATGAGAAATGCAAGTTCTGATGATATTATTTCATTGGTATCTAAAGCATGGAATGAAGATCCTACTACTTGCCTTCGTACCCTCTTTTGGGTAAGGGATATTCGTGGTGGTGCTGGTGAACGTAGGTTCTTTAGAATTGCATTCTCTTACCTTATTGAAAAAGATCCTGAGAGTCTTTCTTCAATTATGGAACTTATTCCTGAATACGGAAGATGGGATGATCTTAAAGCCTTTGAAAATACGGCAGCCGAAGATCTTGCAATTGCGATGATTGTAACTGCACTTAAAGATAAGAATTCCTTATGTGCTAAATGGATGCCTCGTAAAGGTTCCTTTGCTGCAAAGATCCGTAAGTTTATGGGAATCAGCCCTAAGGCTTACCGTAAGCTTTTGGTAAAACTTACAAATGTAGTAGAAACACAAATGTGTTCTAAAGAGTGGGGCGAGATTAATTTTGAACATGTACCATCTTTAGCCATGTCTAGGTACGGAATGGCCTTTTCTAAAAATGCACATGAATCTTTTTCTAAGTATATGCAGAGACTTAAAAAGGGAGAGGTTAAAATTAACACAGGTGCAATTTACCCATACGATGTAACCAAGGCCTTGTATAAAAATGAGGCAGCCGAGGAACAATGGAAGGCTCTCCCAAATTTCCTAGAAGGTAATACCGAGAAGATTCTTCCTTTGGTTGATGTGAGTGGGTCTATGGGCACCGGGTGTGGTGGTAATCTCACCTGTATGGATGTGGCAATTTCCTTAGGATTGTATATTAGCGAAAGAAACGAAGGCCCATTCAAGGATCATTTTCTCACTTTCTCTAATAATCCTGAGCTGCAACACTTAACAGGTGATCTTAAGGACCGCTTCCGCCAAATGCAACGTGCGGATTGGGGAATGAGCACAAATCTAGAAAAAGCATATAAGCTTATTTTGGATCAGGCTGTTAAACATAACATTTCACAGGAAGAAATGCCTACACAAATTCTTATCCTTTCCGATATGGAGTTTAATGAGGCAACAAACCAAAGAGAAGAAATTCTCGGTTGGGGTGAACAGGACAATCATACTTGGAATCCTACTGCACAAGAAATGGTAGAAAAAATGTTTACTGATGCAGGCTATACGGTACCTAATATCATTTACTGGAATATTCAATCCAGAAATGGAAATGTACCAGTTAGATTTGATGAAGGAGGAACTGCCCTCATTAGTGGATTCTCACCTTCCATTATGACATCATTGTTAAGTGGTGCCGAGATGAATCCGGTATCCATTATGATGGAAACAATTGGGAAGGAAAGATATTCTCAAATTAAGTATGAAACAATGTAAAGGATTGACATATAAATATTAAATAAGGATAAGTTCCGCAAACATTTCTATCAACTAACAGAAAACCCTTATCCTGGTAATATACTAAAGGATGCTTACAGCAAATTCAATAGATAAGCAAACAATTCAAAAACCGCATCCTGTGCATAGGTGGCTTCTTCGGAGGCCACCTTTTTTATGCTTACAAATTGTTAATAACTTTTTTCATTTTTAGAGAAAAAAGTCTAGGAAAAATTTTTTTTTCCCAATTATTTTTATTATATTTATAATATAAATCAATAACGGAAAAACACTATGGATAACACATTCTACAAACAAATCGGAAAGTACAAAACATCTAAGGATCCTGTCCTCGGTAACCTTCGCTTGGTAGTCCACCTGGCTAAAAAGTATCAAGGTATGGGTCTGACATTAGAGGATCTGATCCACGAAGGTACTATCGGTTTGTGCCAAGCCCGAGATAAATGGGATCCTTCAAAATCAAATGGTGCAAAATTCTCCACTCATGCTACATGGTGGATCAAGGCTACTATCCGCCAGGCACTTAACAACAAAAGCCGTACCATCCGAGTACCGGCTCATAAGTCTCATCTGACTGAAGAAGCACCAAAGGTAAGTACTTTGGATACTTCTTACCAAGGTTCATACAAACCTCAAGTGGATTCTATTTATGAAGAATCTCATATGACTCATACTATCTCTGCACTGCTTACCAAACTTAAACCTAAGCAACAGGAAATCATCAAAATGAAATTCGGTATTGGTTGTGAGGAAATGAAAACCTCTGAAATTGCCAAAGAACTTGGTCTGACTGTTCAGGCCGTCAACGGCAACATTCGTAATGCACTTAAAGCAATGAAAGGATGATAGCAAAACTAAAACTATATGCCGAAACACTGAAGCCCTTATTGGACTGGGCTTCAGCAAACCCGGATGATAAAGACATTAAGTATACAATTACAAGGATTATTAGATTTTCATCCGATAATCCTAAGGATCATGGTGTACCTTATATGTACTCTTTAGCCGCCCTTAATGAAGTAAAAAGCCGAGGTCTATCTGACCCTGAAGAAAGACTTAAGTGGACTAGGTGGAAAGAGCAAAAACATAAAAGAGGACTCCAGGATAGTGGAAGACAAAACGGTACCTTCCACCAAGAACATATTATACCTGTCTCACAAATAGCAAAAAAGTTATATGACCTAGAGTCTATAACAGTTGAAAGTATTTATGATATCTTGGTAAACAATATGAAAATTGCATGGATACTTAAAACAGAACAAAAAACATTAGATGCTGTATGTAGAAGCGGTGTTCGTACTCCAGCTTTACTCACATCATTAAATATTCACATTAAAGGATTTAACATTTAAACTATGCCAGAATTAGCAGAACTTAGGCTGACCGCAGATTACATTAATAAGTCGGCAAACGGATTAAAATTTGTAAATATTAAAAAGAACCCAGTTCATAAAGGTAAAGACATTGAGGTTCCTTTTAAGTTCTTTAAGATATCAGCAGAGAGTAGAGGAAAAGAGCTTATGCTTACGCTCAGTGATAATGATTCTAATGAAAAGCGACTTCTTTTAATGACGATGGGAATGAGCGGTCATTTTGCCCACACTAATGTAGGTAAAGAGAAAAAGCATTCTCACCTCATCTTTATTGAAAAAGATGGCACTTCTCTATCATTTGTAGATGTCCGAAGATTCGGTAAGTGGAAATGGGTAGATGATTGGTCTCCTAACAGAGGACCTGATCCTACAACTGAATATGATGCCTTTACTGATAATATTATTCATAACTTAGATAAAGCTGCATTTAATCACCCTATACACACTGTACTGATGAACCAGTCTTACTTTAACGGTATAGGAAATTATCTCAGGGCAGAAATACTTTATCGTCTTCCTCATATTAATCCTTTTGAATCTGCGAGGAGTGTACTTACGAGAGAACCAGATATCTTTGTACTCTGTAGGGATATTCCACTACAAGCATATGCATTAGGTGGTGGTCAATTAAAAGATTGGGAAAGCCCATTTAGTACAGACCCAGAACCTCTTAGAAAATTTATGAGGTGTTATGGAAATCCTAATATGTCAAAGAGAAAAGATAAAAATGGTAGAATGTTTTGGTATGATTCTAAATGGGATGAAGAAGCTTTATGGGATCATTACAGTGGTCTCCCAAATCCTACTGCATACATGTAAACAAAAGTACATATTAGCTATATAAAAATAAATCAAATTCTTATGGCTAATATTGATAATAAATGCAAAGATCTCGAAGTAAGAGATTACTTTTCTGAAAATGGTTATAGTGCTTCTAAAAATTCATTAGAAGATCTTTATTCCCTCCAAGCAAAAACTCAATCTATGTACTTTGAGAAACAAGGTAGAAAACCTTTCTCAGAGTTTACTATAGGTGATGTTGTAGATTTTCTTATGGTAACTAATCATGCAATCATCGATGAATTACATGAAATGATGGATGCCGTAGGTGGAATTGAAGACGGTTTTGGTAATGCCGCATGGAAACCTTGGAAAGCAGCAAACCCTGAAGTAAGAAAATCAAAACTTTCTGATTTAACTCCAGGCGATCTTAAGGAATTAAAAATGGAATGGATTGATGTAATGCATTTTGTATTTAATGCAGGATTGGCAATCGGTGTAACTCCACAAGAATTTTACAATTACTATCTTTCCAAGAACGAAGAGAATTGGAACAGACAAGAAAACAATTATTAATCACTTCATATAAAAATAAAATATGCTTTTAGATATTACTCAAGAAGATCGCCAATTATGGGTATCCTATTATAACCTTGATGGTAAAACTAGATTTAAGACCTATGATCTTCAACCAGAGGATATGTTTAACTGGGAAGTATGTGATGAGGCAGATCCTAATGCTGATCCTAAAATGAAAAACTGGGACGGAAGACCAGTTAAAAAAGCAAGATCACGATTTCTAAATAAGTATAGAATTATTGAATACATGGATAACCTTTCATTCTCTGATAGAGAGTTAATTTTCGGTTATCACTTTCCAAGAACATATTTTATTGATATTGAAGTTGAGGTAACTGACTCATTTCCTGAGCCAAGTAAAGCACCTAACCCGGTTACTACAATATGTATTGTTACCCCAGAAAAACAATGTATTGTTTTAGCAACTAAAGATTTAGATAATCAAACACAATCTAAGATTCAGAAACAAATAGATGAACATTTTAAAGATATAGATGATGATTTTTCATTCGTCTTTAAATGTTTTAAAACTGAATATGATATGATGTCTACCTTTATGATGTCATTCGTACAAAAGTTTCCAATGATGACAGGTTGGAACTATGTAAAGTTTGATTGGCAATACATTATTAATCGATGTAAAAAGTTAGGTATTGATATTGGCTCTGCTTCACCATTAGGAAGAACCTTTGGTAGAGATGAATTTCCTTGTCATGTAGGTGTAATGGATTACTTAGATATTTATGCTAAATGGGATAGGACTGTTGATATTAAAGAAGACTTTAAACTTGATACTGTAGGTGAAGCTGTTGTAGGTATTAAGAAAGTTAAATATGAAGGTACTATTCAGGATATGTATGAAAAGGATTATCCAAAGTATGTATTCTATAATGTAATTGATACTGCATTGGTTTATCTTATCCATGAAAAAATTAAAACTATGGATATTGCTTTAACTATTGCTCATATGAGTCAGATTAGTATTTTTAAAGCAGCATCTCCGGTGGCAATTACTGAAGCATTATTGGCAAGAGAATTTTTAACAAGGAATCTTGTAATGGCAAAAGATCCAAAAGCACCACCTACAAAAAGACAACAGTTTGAAGGTGCCTTTGTAAAAGAACCTATCACAGGTATGCATAATGCAGTTGCCGCATTTGACTTTGCTTCTCTATATCCTTCTATCATGAGACAGATGAATGTTTCGCCAGAAAGTTTTAAGAAGAAAGTTTCACCAGAAAAAAGAAATGAAGAAAAGAGTGATAAGAATATTGTATCTGTTACAGGCGCTGTTTATGATACTGAAAGATCTATTCTTAAAGATGTTCTTACTAGGTTATATTCACAAAGACGTGAGTATAAGAAAAAATCTTTTGATCTCCAACAACAGGCATATGAATTGGAAAAAGAACTCAAGAACTCAAAATAAATAATAAACAAATCAACTAACTATCTATGCAACTTAGGTTGCATATTTAGTCAATAAAACAAAAATTTTAAAATGAGCAAATTATTCACTGAACGTATTCACTATAAGCCTTTTGAATATCCAGATTATTACCTGGACGGATGGCTTCCACAAGCACAAGCATTTTGGTTACATACTGAAATTTCTATGCAAAGCGATGTTAAAGATTGGAATGAACATTTAAATGCATCTGAAAAAAATCTTGTGGGAAATATACTTTTAGGATTTGCTCAAACTGAATGTGCAGTATCTGATTATTGGACTGGAATGGTAACTAAGTGGTTCCCTAAACATGAAATTAGACAAATGGCAATGATGTTTGGATCACAGGAAACAATCCATGCAGTTGCATATTCTTATCTTAATGAAACATTAGGTCTTGAAGATTTTGAAGCATTCTTACATGAACCTTCAATAGCAGACCGATTTGATTTTTTAATGCAGACCACTGCCGACTATACACATGAGGATTTGGCTAAAGATTCCAATGCTCGTAGAGAAGTTGGAAGATCTTTGGCTATATTCTCTGCGTTTGCCGAAGGTGTTGCTTTGTATTCTTCTTTTGCTGTACTTTACAGTTTCCAAATGAGAAACAAATTAAAAGGTATTGGCCAACAGATGAAATGGTCTGTGAGAGATGAATCCTTACACTCTAAAATGGGATGTAAATTATTCCGTCATATGTGTGAAGAATACCCAGAATTAAAAGAAGAGGCTCGTGCTGATATTGAAAATGCAGCATCTCTTATTGTAGAAATGGAACATAAATATATCGATAAGATTTTTGAAGAAGGTGATTTAGAAAATCTTACCGCATATGATCTTAAGAACTTTATTTACCGAAGAACAAATGAAAAGTTAGAGGAATTAGGTTATGATGCTATTTTTGATTACGATGAAAAATCTGCAGATAACTTAGATTGGTTCTATCACTTAACAGGTGGCCACACTCATACTGACTTCTTTGCAATCAGACCTACTGATTATGCAAAAGCAGGTGAAGACGATAACTGGGATGATATTTGGTAAATAATAAAGAAATAAAAAATGACAGCAAATCAATTAGAAAACGAATTAGGTTGGGAAAAGGGTGTTGATTATCCAGAATGGGGTCACACTAATGTTTATTTACAAACAATATCAAAGGGATATTGTTTACCAGGAGAAACTCCAAGAGATGCATATTGGAGGGTATGTACAACTGTTGCAAACAGACTTAAAAGACCAGAATTAGCAGAAAAGTTTTTAGACTACATTTGGAAAGGGTGGTTAAATTTAGCATCACCTGTATTAAGTAATACTGGAACTGAAAGAGGTTTACCAATTTCATGTTTTGGTATTGATGTAGCTGATTCAATTAATGATATAGGTGGAAAAAACCTTGAGTTAATGTTATTGGCAAAACACGGTGGCGGTGTAGGAATTTGTCATAATCAAATTAGACCTGCAGGTGCAGAGATTACTGATAATGGTACCAGTGATGGTGTTGTACCTTTTATTAAGATTAATGATTCTACTATTCTTGCAACTAACCAAGGCGCAGTAAGAAGAGGTGCGGCTAGTACAAACATTAATATTGAACATGGTGATTTTTGGGAATGGTTAGAAATCAGAGAACCTAAAGGTGACATTAATCGCCAATGTTTAAATATGAATCAATGTGTAATCATCTCTGATAAGTTTATGAGAAAGGTAATGGAAGGTGATGAAGATGCAAGAAAGAGATACAGTGCTGTACAAAGAAAAAGAAGACAGACCGGTCAACCTTACATTATGTATCGTGGTAATGTTAATAAACAAAACCCAGAGGCTTATAAGAAAAATGGTCTTAAGGTATTTATGACAAATATTTGCTCGGAGATTACTTTACATAGTGATGAAAATCATTCCTTTGTTTGCTGTTTGAGTTCTCTTAATCTTTCTAAATATGATGAATGGAAAAATACAAATCTTATTTATGATGCTACATGGTTCCTAGATGGTGTACTTGAGGAATTTATCCAAAAAGCAAAATATAGAAAAGGATTTGAAAATTCCGTAAGAACAGCAGAAAAAGGAAGAGCATTAGGTTTAGGTGTATTAGGATGGCATACTTATTTACAGCAAAGAGGAATCGCTTTTGAAGGTTTAGAAGCACAATATGAGACTAGGAATATATTTTCACAAATTAAGATTGAAAGTGAAAGAGCATCTAGGGATCTTGCTGAAGAATACGGCGAACCTCTATGGTGCAAAGATACTGGTTTTAGAAATACTCACTTAAGGGCTGTTGCTCCAACCGTTTCTAATTCAAAATTAGCCGGTGGAATTTCTGCTGGTATTGAACCAGTACCTGCAAATATTTGGACAGATCAATCTGCAAAAGGTACCTTTATTAGAAAGAACAGAGTATTGGAAGGTTATCTTGATAAGATTGGGCATAATAATAAAAAGGTATGGGATAAGATTATGGCAGACGGTGGTTCTGTACAAGGTCTTAAGTTTTTAGATGAATGGTGTTTTAATCGAGGTATTCTAATAAAATGTAAAGATTTAAATAAAGGTGAACAAGGAGTTCCATTTAAAGATGTCTTTAAAACATTTAAGGAAATTAATCAATTAGATTTAGTTAGACAAGGTGGTATTAGACAACAGTATATTGATCAAGCAGTATCATTAAATCTTGCCTTTCCAAAAGAAGCCTCACCTAAATGGATTAATCAAGTACATTTAGAAGCATGGAAGCAAGGTATTAAAACCCTCTATTACATGAGAACTGAATCTGTATTAAGAGGTGATATTGCTGCTAAGGCTATGGATGACTGTATAAGCTGTGATGGGTAATGGAAAAGTATACTTACATATTAGGTCCTTGCAGTATTGAAAGCGAGGAAAATTTTTTAGAAGTTGCTAAAACTTTAGATGGTTGGATGGCGACGAAGGATTGGTACCTTAAGGGATCTTTTGATAAAGCAAATAGAACTTCTATTTACTCTGATAGAGGACCTGGTTTAAAAGAAGGTATGGAAATTATGAGAACTATTAAACATCACTTTCCTCATATTAAAATCATAACCGATATTCATGAACCTAATCAGGCATTACCTTTATCCGAAGTCGTTGATGTTATCCAAATACCTGCATTCTTATGTAGACAAACCGACCTTTTAGTTGAATGTGCAAAAAACTTCAATGTTATTAATATTAAAAAAGGTCAATGGTTATCTGCCGAGGCGATGGAACACGCAGTTAAAAAAATAAAAGAAGTTGATCCTAACTGTGAAGTATGGGTAACTGAAAGGGGATCACAGTTTGGTTATGATAGACTTATTGTAGATTTTAGAGGTGTTGATGTAATGAAGAAATTTGCAGATAAAGTTATTTTAGATTGTACTCATTCTACACAAATGGCCGGAGACGGTATAACCGGAGGAAGTCGTAAATTAGCAAAGCAGTATGCTAAAGCTGCAAAGATTTTTGAATATGATGGCGTATTTATTGAAACACACCCAGATCCTGATAATGCAATATCTGACTCCGGTAGTCAAGTAGAATTAGACTGGTTAGTGTCTCAAATAAATAATATATGAAAACCAAAATTTCTGCAGGATTAGCAATCATATATGATAACAAAGTTTTATTGGCTCATACTACCAGCCGAGGTTGGTATGGATCTTATGGAATTCCTAAAGGCGGTATTGAAGATGGTGAATCTAAATTAGATGCGGCCATAAGAGAAACTAAAGAAGAGGTAGGAATTAAAGTTCCTAAAAAACTTATAGATACAACCGAGCATACATTTACTTTAACTACGAGAAAATATAAGTATACAAAGATTGTTTACTATTACATAGTTAAGATAGATGATCTTTCGCAAATAGGACTTAAGGATTTAAGAATTCCTAAAAAGCAATTACAAGTTGAGGAAGTTGATTGGGCAGGTTTTATTGACTATAAAGAAGCAATGAAAAGAGTAATGAAATCACAATTACCTGTCATTAATAATCTTGTAGGAAAAGGTCTGTTGGAAAAGAAAACTAACATCTTAAAATTTAAAGATTTTGGATTATAACAAATTACTTGGAAGAGATCCTATATCTACGGATCTAAATACAATCCAAGATTACATAAAAGGAAAAAGAGTTTTAGTAACCGGTGGTGCCGGTTCAATAGGAAGTGAAATAGTTAGGCAGTTAATAAATTGCGGTACAAGTACAGTAACAGTATATGATAATGCCGAAGCTTCAATGTTTCATTTGGAACAGGAAATATCCAGGTCATTTCCAAAGGCTCATATTAAATATGTAATTGGTGATGTTAGAGATAAGTATAGATTAGAAGAAATTTTTGAAGCATTTAAACCGGATATAGTATTTCATGCGGCTGCATATAAACATGTACCTATGATGGAATCTAATCCAGTAGAGGCTATTAAAACAAATGTTTTAGGAACTATGAATGTTTCTAATATTTCATATATGAATGAGGTAGAAAAATTTATAATGGTATCTACTGATAAAGCAGTCAACCCTACAAATGTTATGGGTGCTACTAAACGAATAGCAGAACTGTATACACAATTCTTAGAAACAAAATCCTCAACTAAATTTATAGTTACAAGATTTGGTAATGTTTTAGGATCTGAAGGTTCTGTTATACCAACATTCATTAATCAGATTGAACGAGGCGGACCAGTTAGTGTTACTCATATAGATGTTATAAGATATTTTATGACTATACCAGAAGCATGTCAATTAGTTTTACAGGCAGGTACATTAGGAAATGGTGGTGAGGTATTTTTATTTGATATGGGAGAACCTGTAAGTATAAATGATTTAGCAAAAAATCTTATTAAACATTTTAAGAGTAATGCTAAAATTGAATACATAGGATTAAGACCTGGTGAAAAATTATATGAAGAATTGTTATGTGACGGCGAAAATATGGTACCTACTAAGGATCATAATATAATGAAACTTAATCATATCGATTATGATTTTAAAACTCTTATTCCTAAAATAGAAAAATTATCAAAAATCAGATCAAATGATTTTTATAAGATACTTTTATTGATGAAGAGTATTGTACCAGAATTTAAAAGAGAAGGCAATGATTAACATTTACGGAAAAGGTGGGCATGCAAAAGTAGTCAGTTCTGTTTTAGATAGCAGTCAAATAAATTTTTACAATGATGAAGATTTTGATTTACAAGAAGGTCCTTGGATTATAGCAATTGGTAATAATAAATCTAGAAAAAGAATTGCACAAGAGGTACTAGGTGAAATAGAATATGTAACAGTTGTATCGGATTCTGCAAATTTATCTAATTATGATATTGGTGAAGGAAGTCAAATATTACAAAGGGCAATAATTCAAATAGGGACTAAGATTGGCAAGCATTGTATTGTTAATACTGCTGCTTCTATTGACCATGATTGTATCTTAGAAGACTTTTCTTTTGTTGGTCCTAATGCAACTTTATGTGGTGGAGTTAAAGTTGGGGAAGGTAGTTTTATTGGTGCAGGTTCGGTAGTATTACCTTATGTAAAAATTGGGAAAAATTGTATGATAGGTGCAGGTTCAGTAGTAACAAAAGATATACCTGATAATTCAACTGCATACGGAAATCCTGCTAAAATAAAATAATATGAAAAAGATTTACTTATCACCGCCTCATATGTCAGGCAAAGAATTAGAATACATCAAAGAAGTATTTGATCAAAATTGGATAGCTCCAATAGGACCTCATCTAAATAAATTTGAAGATACGATAAAAGAATACACTGGTGCAAAACATGCAGTGGCAGTTACATCAGGTACTGCAGGCATTCATTTAGCATTAAAGGCATTAGGTGTAAGTGAAGGTGATTTTGTTTTATGTTCTTCTTTAACCTTTATAGGAACTGTTAATCCTATAATTTATTGTGGAGCAGAACCTATATTTATAGACTCTGAGGAAGGTACATGGAATATGGATCCAGTTTTATTAGAAACTGCAATACTTAATTCATCCGCCCTCGGTAAAAAACCTAAAGCAATAATCCCGGTACATATTTTTGGTGTACCATGTAATATGAAAGCAATTAAAAAATTATCAGATGAATATGACATACCTATTATTGAAGACGCCGCAGAGAGTCTGGGTTCTACAACAAATAATAAACATACTGGAACCTTTGGCAATATTGGCGTTTATTCTTTTAACGGAAATAAATTACTGTCTACCTCAGGTGGTGGAATAATAATAACTGATGATAAAACAAAGGCGGATAAGATGAGGTTTTTGTCTACACAGGCAAAAGATCCTATGCCTTTTTACCATCATACAGAAATCGGATATAATTATAGAATGAGTAATGTTCTTGCTGCTATAGGATTAGGTCAAATGGAAGTTATTGAAGATCGTATTAAGAGAACCCGAGAAGTAAATAAAACTTATAGAAAAGAATTAGGGGATTACTTTTATTCATTCCAAGATGAAGGTGGTGATGATAGATCAAATTGTTGGTTAACATGTGCTCTTTTAAAACCTGAATATAAACCAGAAGATCTTATAGAACACCTATCCAAAGATAATATAGAAGCTAGGAGAATTTGGAAACCTATGCATCAACAACCTGTCTTATCAGAGTACAAGAAATATATAAATGGAAATAGTGATTTATTATTCTTACAAGGAATATGCTTACCATCTGGGTCTGATTTAACTGATGATGATCTTAAAAGAATAATAAAGTCAATAAAAACATTTTTTGATAATGATAAGCTTTAATGAATATAACTTATTAGAATCATATATAGGATCTCCTAATTTTGAAATCTTATTAGAAAAGAATTTAACAAGCGAAATTGATAATAAGATTAAATTTGGTATTGTAATGCCTACTCATAAAATATCTGATGGTGGTGCTCAAACAGGTAGACAAAAGTTTATGGATACACCTTCCTTACTTAGAGATTCATTAGGATCAATTAAGAATCAGAAATATGATAATTATGTAGTATACTTAGTGGGAGATAAGTATGATGGTGATGAAGAAATAAAAACCGTGATGGATGAAGTCATTCCTAAAGGTAAAATTAAATATCATAACTTATCTACACCAGGAGAAAGGGATAAAGGATTTAGTAAACAACAATTTAGATATACAGCAGGATGCGGTGCTATGAATAAAGGCCTTCAAATGGCAAAGAACGATGGTTGCGATTATATCGTAAGAATTGACCATGATGATAAATGGAGCCCAGATCATCTGGAGCTTTTGGCAAAGGCATACACACAATATCCTGAATTGGCTTATGTATTTACAAGAAGCCGTAAAAAGGTAGATGCAACTAATTCTTCAAAGAAGTTTATGTATCAACCTAGAGAAGAAAGACATACCACAACCATAGAGCCTAATAACTTAGGATATACACATGGTGATGTTAGTCATTCTGCTGTTTCATGGAGACCTAGTATGTGTGGCGATTTAAGATACCGAGATGCATCTCAACAGGCAAACACTGCACCTAAAATACCAATGTCAAAAACTAACCCGGCTGATGTTGATATGTTTAATAGAATGATGAAAGCTATTAAAGATAAAGGCCATAAGTATATGTACATTCCAAGGTTAACAAGTTTCTATAGAAACAGAAAAGGAAAATTCTAAAGAATATATAAAAAAACAATAAAAAATAACTATTATGGAAAAGTTTGAAGAAATCAAAGCCCTTATCGAATCTGTTGGGGAGGATGTAGAAAAATTCTATGTAAAAGGAAATAAGGCAGCAGCCGTAAGAATTCGTAAATCAATGCAAGAAGTTAAGAATCTTGCGCAAGAATTAAGACTGCATGTACAAGAGACTAAAAACAATATGTAAACAATACACGTCCCCAGACACTCCTTAAAGAGGGCCACTATTAAGTGGTCCTTTTTAGTTTAATAAAGTCCTATTTACTTGAAACCTTTTTAAAAACCTCTATATAATAATAAATCAGTTTGGTTTATATGGAAAGGTGCTTAATATTAGATTTTGATGATACATTAGTTTCTACAATAGATACTCATGCAGATTCCTGGAGACGAGCATTGGAAAGAGTCTTAAAAAGAGAAATTCCAATGGAAACTATTATGGCAGATATTAATTATGGAATGGATGTTCTATTAAAAAAATATCAGCTAACCGAAAAGGAATCAAAATTAGCACAAAAATATAAAAAGCAAATTTTTTCTAAAAACCTTTATAAGACAAAGGTTAATCAATTACTTCTATGGATAATTGAAAATTCTAAATTTGAAAAGGTTATTATTGCTTCCAATTCTTCTAGAGAAAATGTAGATAGAATAATGTCTTATCATAATATTAGTCCAAAATTGTTTGATCTTATTGTAACCAGAGATGATGTTAAAAATAAGAAGCCACATTCTGATATGGCCGACTTAATATTTGGAACACTCCATGATTATAAACCGAGTGATTTTTTAATGGTAGGTGATTCTGAAGTAGATTCAACCTTTGCACTTAAAAATAATATGAAATGCATACTAGTAAAGTTTTAATAGGTAACAGCGGCGATAGAGTTTATTTACATGATGATAAGGTTGTAAAAGAGGCTGGTGTATATCCTATAAAGTTTAAACAGCAAATGGATTGGTTGGCAAACTGTACCCATCCTAATTTTATTAAGATAAGACCTTTATCTGATACTTCATTTGAAATGGATAAGTATCCTACGTGGTATGATAAAATCTGTGAACAGCCTTTAATTAAGTCTATTGATCAATTAGATAATCTTATTCATATTATAAATGATTTTGATGGATATGGAAGAGATGTTGATACAAGATCTTATTTAGATAAATTAGAAGGAAGAACAGGTTATAAGTATGAAGGTAATTTAGATGCTTCTTCAGGGTGGGGTTTTGTTCACGGTGATCTTACTATAAGTAATATTTTATATGACAAGGATTTTATCTTTATTGATCCTAGAGGAACCGAAGAACAGAATTATTATGACTATGGAAAACTTATGCAATCCTTTGTGATGAAATATGAGGCCCATATATACAATGAAAGGAATAGAAAATACCTTAAGTTTTGTAAAGAAGCAGAAAACATTATGTATGAATGGTATGATGAATATCAATTAAAGTTTTTCTTAGCGGTACATTTATTAGGAGCTGTTCCATTTTTTGAATTAAATGAAAGATATGAATTGGCAGGTATGTTCCTTAAGAAAGGGCATGAATTATTTGATGAATTAGAAATTAAGTATACTAAATGAGTAGAGTAAGAAAAGCAATTATCTTGGCGGCTGGTAAGTCTACAAGATATGGATCTAATAAATTAGTAGATCCAATTTTAGGTAAATCAACAGTTCAGTATTGTATTGAATTTTGTATTGAGAACGGAATTGAAGATGCGTATGTTACAATCAGTAAATCTGACTTCTTCTTTAAAAACAGAAATACAAAACTTTCTCATCCTATTATTGAAAGTTTATCTAAGTATAAAGAAAAGATAAATATTTACTTTGAATTCCAAAAGGATGATGAATATGGACCAGGTGCCGCTATTAAAGCATGGGAAGGTAAATTTTATGAACCTTTCTTATGTCTCTTTGGTGATAATTATTACCAAGGGAATATTGGTTTGGAATATCATGATCCTAACACCTCTGTTGCAACATATAAAGATTATGAAACTCGCGCAAGAAACCTTCAATTAGCAACTATACTTGAAAATGTTGTTATTGAAAAACCTCATGGCGTTGTAAATGGAAGATACTTCTGTGGGTATATGATTTTTGCAAAAGAAGCATTTGATAACTTAAGTAGTATTAAATTATCAAATAGAAATGAATATGAAATTACTCACTTAATTAATTCTATGAGTAATCTTAAATTTGAAGAATTAGATATATGTTGGTATGACTTAACATATGAACAAGATAAACAAGTAATAGAAGATATAATTCAAAACTGCTAATATGAAAGAAGATGTAAAAAAGATTGGCTTTTTTAAGTTAGGTAAAGCCATTAAGTTTAATGAAAATAGTTGGAGTGCAATCGGTGGTGATTGTGAACCAAAGCAATTAATATGTTCAATTGCAAACAGAAATCCTAATATTGAATATTGGCTTTTAAGCCCTAATGATTTAGGAAAGTTTAGAGCAAAACAAAAACCAAAAGTAAATTCATTATTTGGCCCACCTCCAACCGAGGAAAATGTTGTACCTTCCAATATTAAGGAATTTCATTCTACTATGAATGATAGAAAATCTGCAGATGAAACTGTTGATTTAATTAAAGGTTTAGATTTAGATTACATTTTCTTTTACACAGGTCCTACAAGTACTGTAAACATTCCAGAATACATTAATAAGAAAGATGGTACCGGGAAGGTTAAATCATTAGACTTCTTTAAGTATTATGCAGCTCCAATTATTAAAGCAATGAATGAATTGGAAAAGAAAGTCCCTATTGTTGGATTACTTGTAGATAACCGATATATTCTTTCATGTAAGGATTGGGGAAATAATAATAGGCCTACTTATTACCTGGCACAAAATACTTTTACTAAGGAAGAAGAATACTTTTCTAATCCTCCGTTAAGAGATACTGCAAAGATAACTTCAACGTATGAATATTCAGGTATTGAAACGGTATTCCTTTTGGATAAGAAAAGATATAATACAGATGAATTGTTTGAAATGAAAAAGACAAATTCATTTATGATGTTACAAAATCAAGGAAAGGGCTCAGGTGGAATGGACCGATGGGATCCTGTAAAAGAATATATTGTTGATCAAAATATTGAAACCGATATTTATGGAAAGTGGGATGATGAAATTAAAGAAAATTATCCTAAGTGGTTTAAGGGAGAAACAAGAATTGAAACAATGACCGATGAACTTCTTTCTACTAAATATACTTTCTGCGTTCCTATTAAAGAAGGTATGGTCACTTCTAAATATGCAGAAATGTTACATTATGGTATAATACCTTTCTTGCATCCGTCATATGATACCGACTTTAATGTGTTCCCTGAAGGTCACTTTATCAGATGTAAATCACCAGAAGATCTTAAAAAGAAAATTGAATTCTTAAATGCTAACCCAGAGCATTATAAGAAATTATTCTATAATCTCCAAGAAAAGTATCTTAAAGATTCTTATTACACTGGAGAACATGTAGATAACAAAATCTGGGAAGCTTATGAACGTATAACAAAAACTGAAACTGTAAATGTATAATTCTGAAACTAAAATCCTAGTCACCGGTGGAGCTGGGTTCGTTGGAACAAATTTTATCAACGATTTATTAAACAGAGGTCATAATCCTAAATGTATTGCTGTTATTGATAACATGGAACATGGTACATACATACCTAAGGTTCATGATCAAATTGAAAATTTTCATAAAGTAGATATTAGAAATCAATATGTTGAAAATATAATTGAGGAGTTTAAGCCTGATTATGTTTATCATTTTGCAGGTCTTGTTTCTATTTATGACTGTAACGAAGATCCATATGAAGCAGTAGATAATAATATATTAGGAAGCATTAATGTAATGAATGGCTGTTTAAAGGCTGATGTAAAAAGAATTATCTTTAGTGAAACTTCTGCTGTGTATGAAAACTGTGAAATGCCAGAGGCTGGATTTAATGAAACACAATCGGATCCTACTACAATTTATTCTACTACTAAAGCATGTCTTGCCTTATTAGCAGAATCATATCATAGAACTAAAGGTTTAAATTATACTGCATTAAGATACTTTAATGTTGCAGGACCATTACAAGATTATAATAGAACCATTCCTCCTGTATTTGCAGGATTTATCTTAAGAATTAAAGGTGGTCATAATCCTATTGTATTTGGTGATTATATGAAAGCCAGAGATTACATTGATGTATCTGATGTAAATGCATTTCACATTCTCTGTATGGAAAATGAGAACACTGCCAACCAAACATTTAATTTAGGTACTGGTAAAATGACTAACTTAATGGAACTTAAAAATATGATTGGTGATATTATGGGTGTTGGTGAAGTACCATTTGATCACTATGATCCAATTGCAGGTGAAGCCTTAAATATCAGAGGAGATATTTCAAAAGCAAAATCTATGGGATGGGAACCTAAGAAGGATATTAAAGATACGATTAAGGAAACTATAGTATATCTTGAAAATGAAATCAGTGAAGGTACCATTGATCCTTTAACCTTTATGGAAGACTTAGAAATTGAAAAAGTAAAAATATGAGTAAAGAATTAAAATGGGGTACTATCATTCCTCTTATTGGAGGTAGTGCTATAGGTTGTAAAAAATCTGCAGGTAATGAACCGGCTTTTCATTTAAGCTATGAAGCATTTGCTGCAAACGAAAGCCATATTGAAAGATATTGGCCAGAAGTACCAATGTATCGATTAGATCATGAAGATGTTGAAATACCGAATGAAACATTTAAACAAGTTGATTATGTAAATTCAGTTTGCCCTTGTGCAGGATTATCACAACTAAATTCTGCAAAAGGTACAGCAGCATCTCGAGGATCTGGTGCTACACAAAATAAGTGGATGTATGATTCTTCTGAATACATACTAGAACATGTAAAACCTAAAGTTCTTTGGGGTGAAAATGCACCAGGTCTTTTTACTAAAATGGGAGAAGGTGTTGTTGAAAGATTAAGAGAAATTGGTCAAAAATACGGTTATAGTTTTTCTTTAATTAAAACTAATACTGAACTTCATGGAATTCCACAGAGAAGAATGAGAACCTTTTACTTCTTTTGGAATACTCCAACTGTACCAATGTTAAATTGGAAACTTAGGGAAAAGAAAAAGTTAATTGATTATCTTAATGAAATACCTGAGGATGCTACACAAAAAGACATCTTCATGGTTGAAGGAAAGGTTAGTGATCACTTTAAGCCTTATGAGTTTGTTTTAGAAAAGGAAGGATTAACTCATGCAGAATTTGCTGCAAAGTTTAAGAAAGGTACTATTGCACAATACCTTGAAAGTAATGAACTTATGGATGAGTGCATTGAATGGCTTAAAGAACACTATCCTAAGCAAGGTTTTTCAAATAAAAAATCTACTAAGACATTCATAGATATGTTAGAACATCAAAAGTATAAGACTAGCCAAGGGTTAGGATACTGGGATGCATCTCCACATTTCTTCCATGATTCATTCTCTGCTCTTATTGGTAGGAACATGTTTAACGGTGTTCACCCAATTGAAAACCGCTATCTGAATGTAAGAGAAATGATGCACTTAATGGGATTACCTTTAGATTTTGAAATTGAATCTTCTCGCCAAGTTAATCATATTGCACAAAATGTACCAGTTACAACTGCAATGGATATGGCTAATGAAGTTAAAAAGTTTTGTGAAGGTAATGCTAAGATGACCAATTACACCTTCTTAAAACAAGATAATACAAATCAAAAGATTGTAGCATCTGAAGAATTAGGAGCAACACCAAAAAAGAAGTATAAAGTAAAAAGTATAATTTAATTATGAAAGATAAAGCTTTAGCCATTGGCGTATCCAGTCTAGAGTTTACTAATATCTTATGTAGTTATTATCCCAAAGGGATCAAAGAAAAATTTGACATTTATCTGTTTGTGGATGATACTAAAATAGACTTAGATAAACTTGCTAATATTTTTGAAGAACATGATTTAGACATATTTAAAAATGCTAAGATTGTTATTCTTAATGATCTTTATAACCATTACATTAAGAAACATGGTTATGAAGGTAAGTCAAAGGAATTTCTATTAAGCCATGGCTGTCTATTTAAAATATTAATGCCAATTTACCTTAAAGAAAAATTTGGCGTAAAGAGAACTCTTGTATCTGATGACGATGTATTCATTCTGAATGATTTAAGTTATATGTGGGATGAGTATGAAGAGTTTGGAATTAAAAAGGAAAACTTATTCTATATCCGAAATAAGGATAAGTATGATGTAATGGATGCTTTTAATGAAATCTTTGAAACTGATTTTACATTAGAGCAAATGAATGCCCTTTCTATTAATGCTGGTAATATCATTTACGGAGAAGATCCTAAACTAGAATATTACTTTGAAAGATTTATGAAGCATCCATTCATACATCACCTTTACTTTAATTTTACAGGATATACTAGTTGGACAGTGGAGCAAAGATTCCATCATTTTAATATTCATAGGTATTTAGCAGAAGGGAGAAAGGTTAAATTTACCAAGAGTAAGGATTTAAGACTTATGCAAAATTTAGATAAAGGAATGAAGGCAGGTACACCTGATGAAAGATATCTTAAACAAGTTACTCCTTCAATTATCCATTATGCCATAGGTACAAAAAAACCTTTATGGCTTAGGGATTTTTTACCTGGGCTTTCGTGGAAATTTGACGGTTTTCAGTATAAGCCTAAATATGAATTAAAAGATATCTTATACAATAAAGACTGGCAACCACCATCGTTTAAGAGTGTACAAAAGAAAGGATTCGGTTTTGAAACTAAAAAGATAAAGTCTTTATTTTAAATGGGTGATTTAACAATAGCAACATTTCACTTAGATAAAGGTAAAATACTTTTTAGACTTTTGGATGAGGCTCCTATACAAAAAGGTACATTTATTAATCATGCAAATAACGGTAACTTTAGAGATATTAAATTCTTTAGGGTAATACCAGGGTTTATGGCTCAAACTGGACCTAAGAAAGAAAGTACCGGTGGTTATATGTGGGATGAGGTAAAAAAACCAAGGCGTACAAAAAATAATAACTTTCATTTTTACGGAGTTTTAAGTGCTGCAAATGCTGGGCAACCTAATACTTCAATAGGTGGATTTTTTATATCTCTTGGGAGAGGCGGAACACAACACTTAGACAATCTTCATACAGTATTTGGGGTAGTAATAGAAGGCTGGGAAGTGATTGATATGATTAAACAAGATGATGTAATAAATGACATAACAATTAATACATATACCTTAAACTAAGTAACTAATATCAATATAATAATAAACAAATAAATTTTTAAATGGAAACAACAATTAACAAAATTGACGGTTATGAATTAAGTTCATTCGTTAGAAAGCTTCTTCCTATCGATAAGTTTATCTTTATGAAGATTGCTAAAGAGGGAACGGTATCTTCTGTATACTTTCCAGAAAGAGATGCTGTAAAATTAGTAAACACTCCAACTGAGGATATCTTTGATGCCGACATTGAAGCACCAGTAAAGGTAAGCTTTTATAATGGTACTAAAGTTATTGATGCATTAAGTCATTTTAATGGAGATGTTAAGGGTCGTATTAAGTATACTGAATACGACGGTGAATTTATGGCAAGTGATTTTATTTTAGAAAATGATGATCTTCAAATTAATCTTGCGTGTACTGATCCATCACTTTCTTTTATGGAAATGAGTAAGGAAGAAACTGATAGAGCATTTGGTACTGAATCAAAGATGTTTGAATTTGATCTTCTTACTACACATGTAGATAAAATGAAATCATTATTTAACCTTGATAAAGAAGAGGATATCTTTACTCTTTACATTGGAGAAAAAGGAATCAATATTAAAGGTACTTCATATGATGCAACGCTTTGTCATACTTATGATTCAAATGTTGAAAAAGGTGCAAAGGTTGTAATTTACAAAAAGTATATTAACCTTTTAGATAAGGAAAACTATAAGGTAAGTGTCTGTGAAAATAAAGTTGTTTTCAGATCATTAGATACTAACACTCACCTTACTGTGGCTGTGGCCATAACTGATGAGGATTAATACATCCTTCAATATAAAGGGCATCCAGAAATGGGTGCCCTTAAACTTTCATAATCTTTACAATATAAAATAAAAATGACTGAGGATTTACAGCACATAAAAGAAGAGGCATCAAAGTATTATAATTATGAACAGGCTGTAAAGCTGATGCTTAACTCAATTTACGGCGCATTCGGTAATCCTTACTTTTATTTCTTTAATGTTGATATAGCAGAAACAATTACTCTTCAAGGTAAAGATGCTATTCTATATACTGAAAAGCTTATCAACAAATACTTTAAAGAATTTTGGCATAAAGATATACCTGCCCATACGGAAATGGGAATCACTGTTACTGGTAAGATTGAAAATCCTGTAGGAATTTACATTGATACAGATTCTGTATATGTTAAATTTGATGAGGTAATCAAAAAGAGCGAAGGTTGGCAAGGAGATGAAAAAGAATTCATTCTTAAATTGTATAAAGTAAGATTGAATGATTATATTGAAAAGATACTTCAAAAATATGCCGACGATAATAATGCTGAAAATTTCTTAAGCTTTGAACTGGAAAGTATTGCAAAAAATGCAATATGGTTAGCCAAGAAAAAGTATATGCAAAATATTGTTTGGAAAGATCCTAATATTCACTATGATGATCTTTCCAAAATTAGTTCTAAAGGATTTGAAATTATTCAGTCTTCCACTCCATTATTTGCAAGAGAAAAGCTTAAAGAGTTATTAACTTATATCTTTTCCGTTAATGAATTAGATATGGGTAAGTTTGCTGCTCTTCTTAAAGATATTAAAAGACAGTTTAGATTGGCAAATGTCGATCAAATTAGTTTTTCACGAAAGGTAAATAATTATCAAAAGTATATAGTAAGTGATTATGATACATTTGAAATTGCATCAAAATGTCCAATAGGTGTAAGATCTGCTGGTTATCATAATTATTTATTAAATAATTCAGGTCTTAAAGGTAAGTATCAACCTTTAGGAAATGGTGAAAAATGTAAAATGTATTTTTCTGAGGATAAATCGTGTGATGTATTTGCATATGCGCCTGGTGATTATCCTTATGAATTTGCACCTAAAATTGATTATGATAGGCAGTTTGAAAAAACTATCCTAGATCCAATAAATAGAGTTGTTACCGCAATGGGATTTAAATCATTTAACAGAAATTTGATTTATACAACAAGTCTATTTTAAAATAAGATTATGTTATGAAAGAACAAAAATTTAGAATCCATGTATTAGGTTTACCACATACAATTACAAATGAAGATTTTGTAGCTTGTGCATATACCCAAAAGGCATGGAAGTTTTGCAAAATGATGGCCGGTAGAGGTCATACCATTTATCATTATGGTCATGAAGATTCAGATACAATGGCAGATGAAGATGTAACAGTTATTACCAATAAAGTTTGGAAAAAGGTATATGGTACTCACGATTATAAGAGTAAGTGGTTTAAATATGATTTAAATGATGAAGCCTATCAAACTTTTTATAGAAATGCAATAACTGAAATTGGTAAAAGAAAACAACCTAATGACATTATTTTACCATTTTGGGGAGCCGGTGTAAGACCTATATGCGATGCTCATAATGACCTCCTGGTTATTGAGCCAGGTATTGGATATGCAGGTGGCCATTGGGCTCAATTTAAAATATTTGAATCATATGCAATATATCATGCATACTGTGGATTAAATAATGTTGGTACATGCAACCAAAGTAATTATGATATAGTTATTCCTAATTATTTTGATTTGGATCAATTTGAATATAAAAAGAAAAAGGAAGACTATTTTCTTTTCTTAGGCCGAGTATACACTGGTAAAGGTGTTCATATTGCTGAACAGGTATGTAAAGCCGCTGGTGTTAAATTAAAAGTTGCTGGTCAATTAGATCCATCTTATGAAGGTTATGAATGGCCTGATCATGTTGAATTTGTTGGATATGCAGGCGTTGAGGAAAGAAAGGAATTAATGAAAAATGCAAAAGGGTCATTCTTAGCCTCTCAATACCTAGAGCCGTTTGGTGGTGTACAAATTGAAAATCTATTGGCAGGTACTCCAACTATATCTTCTGATTGGGGTGCATTTGCAGAAAATAACATCGAAGGTGTAACTGGTTACAGATGTAGAACATTTGAAGATTATGTAAGAGCAGTTAAAAACATTAATGAAGGGAAGATTAAATCTGAGGATTGTAGAAAACACGGAGAGAAATTTTCCTTGGAATCAATCGCACCGATGTATGAAGATTTCTTTAGAAAAGTTACAGATGTTGCCACAAGAAGTGGATGGTATGAAATATGGGATGAATCTTTATATAGTAAAGACTATCTAAATGAATTAAAAAAATCAAAATGATAAAGGTCTTATATTTTGGAGATTGCACAAAAGGTGCAATGGGAATAATCAATAGGGATATCAAATCCATAATTGATAAAAAATATAAAGACATTCATTTTGAGTTAATGGACTGGGCTGTTTCTGATAATTATGTTCATTTATTTAATATGAAGGCTTGGAAGAATTGGGATGCTATAATTGTAGATCCTTATATTGCTTCTGTGTTAGACCGTGGTTGGTTATTTAAAGATCTTCCACCAGAAGAACAAAAAGAACTTAAGGATAAATTTATTCCAGTATATCATCATGAAGTAGATGTACCATCAGATCACTTTAATCATGGCTGGTATGATAAATGGTTTACGACAGAAGTTTGTGGTATTAATCCTTACATTGTAAATCAGATAATAGAAAAAGGTCAAATAAGTACTATATTACCTATTGGGGTAAATAGGGAAAGATTTAATCCATTTAAGAAGGTAAGTAAAATAAAAAGAGCAGGGTTTGTTGGTGGTGGTACTACAGAAGATTGGTTATTCATAAAAAGACCTGATATTTTTCATGAAATATGCAAAAAGGCTAACATTGAGCCTGTAATAATAAAAGGTAGGGAAAACGGTAGTTCTATGTATGAAGATATAGATTTAATTATTTGCCCATCAAAAGCTGAAGGGTTACCTACATATTTTGCTGAAGCAGTTGCATGTAAGATTCCTTTTATCTCTACTGATGTAGGTATAGTAAGATATAGTAAAAAAGTAAAGAAATTTAATTCTATTGAAAATGCAGTTGAAATAATTAACTATCTTAATGAATCTGAAGATAAGATACATAATTATGTCAATGAGGTATATGATGAAATGTTCCCTGAAAGAGATTGGGAAAATATTATAGAAAAATATTGGGTACCTCATTTTAAAAAAATGTTTAATTATGGAAAATAAAAGAGAAGAAAAAATACCTGCACTCCTTAATAAGATTAATGCAAAAGTTGGTGTAGAGTTAGGAGTATTTAAAGGTGAATTTAGTAAAGTTCTTTTAGATAAGTGGGGCGGTAGACTTTATATGATTGATCCTTGGAGACCATTAGGTGAAGAGTATAATGATGCATGTGACGATTTGCAGCTCTATGATCTTTATGCAGATACTGCAAAAAATATAAAAGGCCATGAAACTCGAGGATTTATGCTTAGGGGTTTAGGTGAAGAATTAATAGATTTATTTGAAGATGAATCATTAGATTTTATTTACATAGATGCAAATCACTCATATGATTATGTTAAAGCTGACATGGATATGTGGTATCCTAAACTTAAAAAGGGTGGGCTATTTGCTGGTCATGATTATCTAAATTTTGATTGGTACAATACTACTAATAATGATTATTCTTTATGTGAGAATAATAAAGATAGAGAAATATTCTCGTATAACCAAAATGGTAGATATTTTGCAGGTATTTTTGGTGTCAATCCTGCAGTTGATGAGTTTTGTAAAAAACACCAAAAAGACTTTAATGTAACAGAAGAATTTTGGGGATCTTGGCATTTCTTTAAGTAAACAACTCTCATATTTTCTATATAATAATAAAATAAACTTAATATGGCAAAACAGTTTTCATTCGCAGACTTAAACAAGGAAATGTCTAAACACTCCACATACGGAGATACATTAGATAAATCAACAATTTCAGAAATAGATCATTATATTCCTACTGGGAATTATAATTTAAATGCATGTTTAACAGGGTCTCTTTTTGGAGGATATCCTAACAATAGAGCAGTTGCATTAGCCGGGCCTTCAGGTACTGGAAAAACTTATCTTATTCTTAATGCAATCAAACAAGCACAGGCACAAGGATATAGCATTGTATTTTATGATTCTGAAAATGCAGTAGATAAAAGATTAGTAGAGAAGTTTGGAATTGATTCTTCTAAATTTAGATATGAACCTTGTAATACTGTTCAGGAATTTAGAACTTCAGTAACTGCAATTACCGATGTATTAATTGAACAAAAGAAAAAAGGAATTGAATTACCTAAGATTATGGTAGTCTTAGATTCTGCCGGTAACTTGGCAACGCAAAAAGAAATAGATGATGCAAAAACTGGAAGTAGTAAGGCTGATATGACAAGAGCTAAACTTCTTAAATCTACCTTCCGTATCATTATGACACAATTTGGTATTTGTAAGATTCCATTCCTGTTTTCTAATCACACCTATCAAACACAAGACCTTTTCTCTCGTCAAGTAGGCGGCGGTGGTACTGGTCCTGAGTATGCTGCATCTATTATTCTATTCTTAGGTAAGGCTAAGCTTAAGGAAGGTATTGAGCAGACTGGAATTATTGTAACCGCTAAACCTAATAAGAATAGATTTGCAAAACCAACAAATATTAAATTCCACATTTCCTTTAATAAGGGTATGAATCCTTATATTGGTTTGGAGGAATATATTAGCTGGGATACCTGCGGTATTGAAAGAGGAAGGTTCATTAATGCAAATGCGTATAATAAATTAACCGACCCTGGTAAAGCTGAGTGTAGAGAACATACCTATGAAAAAGATGGTAAAGAAGTAACGGTGTATTTCCAACCTGCTGCAACTGCTAGAAAGATGTGTGTGGCTCACCTTAATGATACCGTTGATCTTAATCAATTATTTACTCCTCAAGTATTAACTGAAGAAGTTCTCAAAAAATTAGAACCTATCGTTGCTGCTAAATTTAAGTACGGTGAAGAGATTGATGTAGAGAACTTAACTGAAATGTTAGAAGCTGATGTTGAAGAAAACTCTTAATACTGCCAAACTTAAAGTAAAGCACGTATTAGGAAATCATACAACATTACCAAACTATCCAGACGCTGAGGATATTACCTATGAATTGATACGTGATTATTGTGGTAAAGTAGCAAAGGAGATTAAGTTCACCAATGTTTCTTTACAGAAGAAGTACAGTCTTTCAGATGAAAAGACTAATTCTATCATTATGCAATTAAGAAATGATAAAATCATTGATGTATCAATTTCTAATTCGGCTTATACTACATATGAGGTTATAAGAAATCCTTATGAATAAACTAAGTATAGTTTTTGCTATATAAAAATAAACAAAGATGAATTCCAGTACAGATCACGAAAAAATATTCTTTAATTATTTCTTAAAGAAACCACATTACCTTAAAAGCACAAGACCAGGTTTCTTTTCTAATAGTGATTTGGATCATATAGCAAAATTAGCAAAAAAGTTTTATACTGATTTTGGAGAAAGTCCTTCAAGGGAACAAATGAAGGCTCTTATTAAAGATGATCCAAATGAAATACCTTCGGATATTGTATCAAGTGTTTATGATATTAATATCAATGAATATGATCAAGATTGGTTAAAGAGAACCGGAGAATCCTGGGTAAAATGGAAACATTTTGATAAACAGCTTATTCGTACTATTGAATATGTAAAAACTCAAGATGTATCACCAGAGAACGTTGAAGATGTTGTAACTCGTGCAATTGGTATGATCTCTACTGAAGGATCATTAAACTTTGATACTGATGTAGGTTTAGACTTCTTTAATCCTGAGGATCATATTCAGAGAACTTCAAAAAAGATTGAAACTGGATGGACATTCGTTGATAATGTTTCAGGTGGTGGGTATGATACTAAATCTCTTATTGTATATGCAGGTGAACAGAACATTGGTAAATCTATTTGGTTGGCAAATGATGCTGCTAATTTTGTTCGTATGGGTCATAATGTAGTTTTCATATCTGCTGAAATGTCTGCACAAAAAGTAATTAAGAGAATTGGTTCTAATCTTTTAGATATTCCTATGCCACAGTACGATGAGAAAACTGGTAATAGAGATTTTATGAAAAGAAAGTTGGAAAGAATATCTCGAGGGTTATTACCTCCAGGTAAACTTTTTGTAAAGGAAATGCCAACATCACAAGGTACTGTTTTAGATATAGAAGCTTACCTAAAGGATTTAGAAGAATCACAAGATCATAAAGTAAATGTATTAGTTGTTGATTACATTAATATTCTTGCAAATTATAGAAATCCTAATACTGAAAATACTTATATGAAAATTAAACAGATTGCCGAGGATCTTCGTGCCTTAGCAGTTAAAAGAGATATGTTGGTAATTTCTGCAACTCAAATTAATAGAGGTGCCTGGGATGCCACTGAAGTAAGAATGGAAAACATTGCAGAATCTGCAGGTCTTGCGCATACAGCAGATGTTATGTATGCCCTTATCCAGGATTCTATGATGCATGCAAATCGTGAGTATTGGTTAAAGGTACTTAAAATCAGAGATGGTCAAGGTAAGGGTACTCGATGTAGGTTCAATATTGATTATGAGCATATGAGATTAACTGAAACTGATGATATAAATTAAAATAAAAATATGTGGGGTAAAAAGAAAAAACCAAAATTAGATGAGAATGGAAAACCTATTCAAAAGTCTTTAGCAGATAAAGATAAGATTTTTAACAACACTTATGGTGATCAAGACATAACAGAGAATAAAGTTAACTTTACTGTTTCTGCTACTTATACGGATAACATGGATCCAGATGATAAGATGCATTATGATATTCTTATTAAGAAAATAGATAAGCTGATCAAAGGAAGTGAATACGAACATTTAAATGAAGCAACACCTGAAGGTATTATAAAGAAACTTAATAAGGTTCAAATCAATAAAGTATATTCTTATATTATTGAACATTTAGGAGAAGGTTATACAAGAGTTGATTTATTCAGTGTAATATCAGACTACTTTGATGTATTCCCTAATAAGTTTTACAATTCACTTTCAAATAAATTTAAAGATGAACTTATCAAAGAATTAGATGATAAGTATAATATCCTAGAAAAAAGAAAAATCCGAAAACTATTTTAACATGGCACGAATCTGGATGGTTAGTGATTCTCACCTTGGGTGTAGATCAAATTCTGTATTATGGCTTAACATTATTGAAGATTACTTTTTTAACTTTTTTATCCCACTAGTTAAAAAGGAGTATAAGGAAGGTGATGTTCTTTATCACTTAGGAGATGTGTTTGATAATAGGCAAAGTGTTAACCTAGCGGCACAAGATTTGGCAATCAGAGTTTTTGAAGAATTAGGAAAAATATTTCCAGAGGTACATATCATTGTAGGTAATCATGATATTATGAGAAAGAACTCAAATGATATTGCATCAGTTGATTGTTTAAAATATATTCCTAATGTTACCGTACATAAAGAACCTAAGATTTTACAATACGGTAAAACTAAATGTTTGCTGATGCCTTGGCGGAGAGATCATAAACACGAAAAGGAAACTTTAGATTCAATAAAGGAAAAAATTGATTATATGTTTTGTCATACTGAAACAAGAGGCGTTCAGACTAGCCCTAGTACAAAACATTTACACGAAGGTGGTAACGAAGTAGGTATCTTTAAAAGATTTAAGAGAGTCTATTCTGGTCATATTCATTATCGACAAGATAAGCAGAATTTTGTTTTGGTAGGTAATCCTTATCAAATGACCAGATCCGATAGAGGTAATCAAAAAGGTATATACTTATTAGATTTAGATACCGGAAAGCACCAATTCTTTATGAATAAAAGGAGTCCAATATTTATAAGGTATTATATTAATGATATCTTAGAGATGAGAATGGAGGATATAAAGAAGGAAATAAAGGATAATTTTGTTGATGTATTTATCCCTTCAAATATATTAGGAAAGTATAACATTAATAAGTTTATGGATTATCTTGATGGTATAGCTCGTAAACTTGAGCCAAGAATTTATGACGAGGAGAATCCTTATGATAGAGAAGATGGGGAACTTTCTGATTTTAATGGAGAACTTAACTTAATGAATATTGCTGCTGAGTATATTAACTCTCTTGATTATGAAGATGATCTTAAAGATAGGTTAAAGAATTCAGTACAAGATTTATACAAAAGAACATTATCACCAAACTATGAAGATTAATCGAGTAGAATTTAAAAACTTTGCAAGTTACGGAAACCGTACACAGGTCATTGAATTTGATAAAGATAAAAGTGATCTTTATTTAGTTCTTGGTGGTAATGGTGCAGGTAAAAGTACATTAGCAAAAGTTATAACTTATTTATGTTACGGTAAAGTCGAAGGGGCTAATCTTAAAGATTTACCTAACAGAGTTAACGGTGCTCTTTGGGGTAAGATTTGGATGGAGTCAAAAAATAATTCCATTGAAATTGAAAGAGGGATTAATCCAGGTATTTTTAATGTTAAGATAAATGGATCTGAATATGATGTGGCCGGTAAAAATAATCTCCAAGACTTTTTAGAAACAGAGATATATGAAATACCTTACCATGTATTTAAGAATGTAATTATTTTATCGGTGAATGATTTTAAGTCATTTATTACAATGTCTCCTTATGATAAGAAAAGAATCATTGATAAGATATTTGGATTTTCTATTATCAATGAAATGGCTGAAGCAGTCAAAGAACAGAGAAGAGGTATTATTGATGAAATCCGAACATATGAAGATGAGATACGAACTCTTAATGACTCTATTGATTCTGTTTTAGAAAAAATTGAACATTTTGAAAAGGTAAGTAAAGATAAAGATGCTGAGAAAGTTAAAGGTCTTA
>Ga0213859_10000130_pt1 | contig 33400 bp, 20 predicted proteins | sample PICome_2_FD_160133 | JGI IMG/M metagenome (GOLD analysis project Ga0213859, IMG submission 160133) | Coastal seawater microbial communities near Pivers Island, North Carolina, United States - PICO304 | ecosystem: Environmental > Aquatic > Marine > Coastal | place: USA: North Carolina...
GACATTAAACCCATCATATGTGAGATTGGGTGAAGCACCATAACTGCCATTGTCATTAAATTGAAATTCTCCGTTGTTTCCTGCCAACGTAGTAGCAGAACCAACATCGACAATAGATTCAATGTTATTATAAAACTTCTTTAGGAATAGCTTACCATCAGTGGTATTAATTGCTAACTCGCCAAGATCAAGTTGAGACGTAGTTGGCACTTTGCCAGCTACAGCCGTACGTTTAATCTTAATCTTTGGCGATGCCATGTGGCTCCTCTCAAATAGTGCTATTTAGCGTGAGGTGACTTTATGTAAAGTCTTCTTGAGCAGTATCTACTGCTTGCTTTTTCCTTGTACTAGTGGACTTAGCAGATTCTAACTCGGTAATTTTTTCCTGTAAGGAGCTTACTTTCTGCGCTAGAATATTGCCTCTAGTCTCTAATAGGACATTCTGTTGTATCAATTCAGTCATCTTTTTTTGATAGACTTGCACTAACGAAGAATAATCTATTTCAACATCAGGATTCATAATTTTCTCCTTTAATTATCAGAAGGTACCACCATCTACGAGTGTATTGATTAACTCAAAGGTGCCACCGTTATTATTTAAAACTTGGTTTGTAGCAGTGCCAAAGTCGCCCATCCACAATCCACCGACTTGGACTGAAGCGAGAGTACCTGTTAACTGAGGACCCGCGGCTTCTGACGCATCTTCTACGAAGATGAAACCAGTGTTACCATCCCAGAAGAGGGATGATGTTTTTGCACTGGTGTCATAGTAGTGGAATCTGAAACCACGGTCACCAGTTGTAGCAGATGATGGAGCACCACCACTTACTGTGCCCAATTCCAACACAGGGTCATCATAGGTGGTGACGGTTGAATTGGTTGTGGATGTAGTACCCGAAACAGTTAGGTTACCTTGGATAGTGACATCAGCACTATTTAAAGTGATAGCAGTTGTGCCATCACTCGCCTTGATGTCATTACCATTAACACGAAGGTCACCACCAATAGTGGTATCACCACCAGTAGTTAAGGTGCCACCTGTGGTAACAGCAGTGCCACTATAAGTAATAGGTGCATTTTCTAGTTGACCGCCACTGGTATCCCAACCCATTACGGTATCGTTGGTTAGACTACCAGCATTCTTGATTTGGACATCATCAGCGTTAACTGTGATACCTGTGCCAGCGCCAATCGACAAGTCAACAGTTTGACCTTCACCAGCAGAAGAAGATTTAGCAAGACCAGCACCTGCAGTTACATCTTCGACATAGTTGCCAGTGGTATCAGTGCCAAGAGCAACAGAGTCAGCAGCGATGGTTGCTGTTAAAGTTGCGTTAGCAAGGTCGGTAATAGTTACGTTACCAGTGAGGTCTCCACCAAGAGTGATAGTAAAATCAGCAACATCAAAGTCTAGTTTACCATTGGTGTCATCATAAGTAACCGAGATACCTGCTTCGCTGTTGGTCGAAACCATCGCACCAACAGTATCTTGGACATACTCATCGTTGATGGTTACTGCGCCAGAGGCAACAGTGAAGTTAGTTGCGTCGAATGATGCAACACCCTTATTGGTGTCAGTTGCATCCTCAGCAGAAATCGTAATCTGGTTATCTGATACTGCGGTATCAATACCTTCACCACCAGTGAAAGTCATTGTTTCACCAGTATTAAAAGTATCGTTGGTGCCAGAATCTGCGGCAAGAGTAAATGATGAAGCAGCAGGAGCTTGGAATGACAAAGCACCGCTACCATCAGTAACAAGGACATGACCACTGCTGCCGTCAGCAGAAGGTAGTTTAAATGTGATGTCTGTGGTTACATCTGGAGATGCAAGACTAACGCTACCACCACCACTAACATCGGTACGTGAATAGAGTTTAACTGCTTGACCAGTCGTTGTGGTCTCTTTGACCCAGTAACGAGCAGATCCTAAAAATTTGTTGTTGCCAGATGTGCCGTCAAGACCAAGATATAGATTATATTCATCATTAACAAACGCGGGCTCACCTGCGGCGAGAGCTGGCAGATTAGCCTGCGAGCCTCTCTTAAACTTAATCGTTGGTGCCGCCATGTGTTTTTCCTACGAGATACGATTTTCTTCTACTATTTATTATTTAGAAAGAACCAGCATCAACATCAATCAAGTTATCCAAGTCAGTATCGAGAGTATCGATAAAGTCTTGTGGTAATCCTGGTTGAATTGTTTGAGTACTATCTGCAGCAGCAGAGAGCACTGCATCTGGATTGACAAATTTATATTTTTGTGCTACTGCATCATATACCATTACATAATTATTTGTAGTAGTACCTGTCTTGTCTAACGCAGATGTATCTACGTTACCCAAATCTTCTAGTGATTCTGCCACGATGTATGAAGTTGATACTTGAGTATTGGTTGCTGATTCCAATGTCACATTAGTTGCATTATTATATGACATTGTTACTTGATATTCTTCCGCCATTAGCTGATGCCTGGGGTAACTGTAACTTGTCCTTCTACCACTCTGGTTTTTACACCGCCTGGTGAAGTAATCAAAATGTCATAACTATATCTTCCTGGTTTCAAAAGACTGGTAGCAAAACTACTCATAGAGAGTTTTAACTGACCAGCAGTCCTGTCAAGGAATGAAACACCAAAATTAGTTGATGATGAAGATGTGTAGTGTTTTTTGATTTTTGCCTCGGCACTATAATTAGTCAAATCCAAAGCAACATTATTCGATCCAGTGACAGTAAATGTCGCTTCAAAATCTGCTTTTTGCTCAACAACCAAGTTGATAGGAATAGCCGCCATTAGACACAAAAAAACCCTTCTTATGTATTTATAAGAAGGGTTTAAAATCATTCTTCAGTTGTTTCTTCTGGTGGCAATTCTCCAAGGTCACCAGGAGAAGATTCTTGTTGTTCTAGCAATTCTAGAGTTTCAAGTCCACCCACTAGTTTTAGTTTATATTCTTTCGCTTTTACCAACTCTCCTTGAATTTGCTCGATTTTTTCATCGATTTCTTTGAGTTGGTTTTGGAAGTTTGCTTTCAAATCAGTTGCTGCCATGAGTGCATTGATAAAGACACGATGTATTTATTATAGCATATATGTCAACTTGCAACGTAATTCTTTTGAATAATCAAACGATTGAGATAATCGTTACCTTGGATTTCTGGAGAATATTTCAACTCAACATTACCAGCATTAATTTCTGCTGTAAACGTGCCAAGTGATTTTACCGTAAATATGGTGCTGTATTCATTTACATATGTATTGGTGCCATCATGGATAACCATTATTTTTGTGGAATGTATCCATGATGGATTGACAGTATTCTTTGCTTGAATTAAATATTCAGCAGTATCAAACCTAGAAGTAGGGAATATGTCTAAAACAATAGTGGAAGAAGATGTAGAATCAACGACTTCTAAGTTGTCGCCAATTTTAACAACCTTAAGGATGCCAAAATTAGCAGCATCATTTCCAGATTGATAATATAAGAATTGTGGAGCATCTTGTGGGACGGTAAATCTAATTAAGTCACCGACATTTGCGTTTCCATTGCCAATAACACCATCAGTATAAAGATTTGCACCAATAGTGCCAGGAGAAGTAACAATATTGAATGGATGACCAGTTACATCTCCCAATCGGAAGACATACTCTTTACCAGCAACTAATTGCAAATCTGGAGTTTGTCCATATGATTTTTGAATATTTTCATCATAAACTGTATATCTATTTCCATTCAAAGCAATTTCAAATGTTGGTACGCCAGCAACACCAATACCAATAGGAATTTGGTCTGGGTTTGATGCTAAGTTACCTAAATTACCAAGAATTGTTTTTGGTTGAATGTTTTGAATTTTAGAAAGATTAATAGATTTCTCTCTAATGTCAACTACATTCTGAGTGTCGATAGTAAATCTTTCATATGCAAAACTAGAAACACCTAAAGAGCTAGCTCCACTAGATTGTCCAGCAGTATACGATACAGCATTTACATCTAACTCAACAAATCCGCTTTCTTGTAATACACCAAATGTTACAATACCATCTGAAAGATAACTTCCAGGATTGCCAACCCTTGATGCAGTAAATGTTTGTGTACCAGTTACAGTGACATCATATGTTGCATTAAAAGTATCTGGAATAACAGATTCTATCTCAACATAATCACCTGTAGTTAATAAATGAGCAGTTGTAGTTGTTACTGTAATTACATCTGCTGCCCATGTGATAGAAGAAATATCTAATGGTGTACCTGTCTTTTTGAGAATTTCAGCTGATCCAGAAACTGTAATTGCTGATGCTACTGGTTGTTGGATACCTTTGACTACTGGTGTAAATTTATTGAGACCATTTAGATAAGTATCATCATTTGCAACACCAGTGCCAAGTCTAGATGGTGAAATGAGACCCGAAACAATAGCAGCAGCATCTAACTGGTTGAGAGCAATCAATTCCCAATTGTTTGCATCTGTGCCAGGTAATGCAGTTAGAATCCAAGTCTGTAAAAGCGTTAATGGGTCACCATCCGCTTCGTTTTTCTGAATTACAATATCACCTGCTTTTAGAGGGTCGCCCAAGAAAGCAAGAGAATCACCAACAGTTAAATCTGGACTGGTTGGTAATGTTTGGTCAACTGTGATGGTATTAGTTGCAATATCAATACCACCAATTACAATTCTAGTGTTATTGGGAATATTTGTGCCAGTTACAACTAAACCATCAACTAAATCTGTAACATTATTGAGAGTAATTGTATTGGCAGTGTTACTTACAATCGTCTTAGTTGCAACAGGAATATAATCCTGCAACCTTTCTGCTTCAGTTTCTACAGTATATACAACAAAAGTTGATGTCTGTGGAATCTGTGAAGAATCAATCTTACCAGTAGCATCCAACTGGACAATTAGACCAGGAATGCTTGAAGTGCCTTTGTTGAGACCAATAAAGTTTCCTAATACCGAAGTTTTATTGATATAATCTCTAACTGCTTGCTGAGTTGGCAATACAGTATCAGACCTACCAACTGGACCACCGAGGTCATCATCAGGAGAGAATTCAAAGATTGGGACACCAGGAGACCCTTTAAGTTGTAGAGAATCTAGGACTCCGAGAGCAACAGATCCATTGAATGTAACCTTACCACTTCTAAGATTTACATTGAAGAATGGTCCAACACTAAAGTTACCACTTTGGTCGGTAGCACTGACGTAAGTTTTACCAGAAGATACCTCAACACTTTGTTTCGTAACATCAGTGATACCACCATTCTGTGGGAATGCGGTGTAGTTGATTCCAGTGCCGACGTATTCAAATGTATGAGAAGAACTATTTACAGTAGATGGCGCAAATAATTGACAAGATGCATTATTTGCAATTGATGCAACCTCTAAATCTGATAATGGGAAATTAGTTGTGAATTCTGTGAAGTTTCCTTCATCATATGTTAATACTTCACCAACTACATGCTCATTTCCTGTTAGATCTAATCCAAGACCAGGAATTTTAATAATGTAGTTTGGAATAGGTGGCGCTTGATAACCAGTAACTGTAAACTTAGTAAATACAGATCCTGAAGCAATTTCAATCTCACCAGTTGACAATCCATCAACAATACTTCCTGCATTATATGCAACTGGTAACACAATTTGTAATTGATTGTTTTGGAAATCTACATTATCGATTACAATATTTGTGCCATTAATATCTGGCGTGGAAACGTGGTTTGAGATGGTGACAGTTTGACCTCTTTCAAACTTACCAATGTCAACAATAGAAACCTCAATAGTTGCTCTAGTTGCAGTACCACCTGTTTCAGAAGCAAATGTTGTGCCGACAATACTACTTGGCGAAGTGTTGATATCTGTTTTGGTGATATTCTGAGCATTAGATACTTGACCACCTGCAAAGATAGGTAATACGTTATCAGAGAAACCTACTGCCTTGAGACCTTCAAAACCAAAGTTAGTAGCAGAGTTAGTGATAGAAGCATAACCACCAGACTCTGCAAGGACACCAACAGATTCAAAAACTTGGAATACAGAAACTAACTGAGCGTATGCATCATTCTTTAAGTGGAAACCAATTGACCCAAATACGATTTGAGTGAATGCATCCACAACCATAGACTCAAGAGGGCTATTGCCGTCGAGCTGAGCACCATCAGCAAACAAACCACCTGCTCTTGTCTTAGACGCATCATACTCTCCAGTGTTGGTATCATATACTGCTTTACCTAACTTTGAGATACATGAGCAGTTTTGTGTGTATGGTGATAAGAAAATTCTTTCTTTTGGTGGAATGACATAGTAAATATCTAGAGTTGCATCCTGACCAACTGGAACTGGGTCAACCAATGTTAATTGACCGTCATTATCGATTGATGCAATCTCGTAGGTGTTTCCGTTTACTTTAATTGACCAACCATTTTGCAATTCTGAAGTAAAAACGGTATTAACATTACCACTAACAATCGTATTTCCTGCTTGTAAATTGACTCTACCTTTTCCTACATATCCACTTTGTTCTGGATATGCTACTGCATATCTCCATGTATATGCACTTTGAGATACAAATGCTCCAGTAATGTGTTTTGCTGCTACGGTTGCTTCACCTGTAATTGGGTCGTTAACCCCTCTATTCACAATAAATGTATTGGTGGTAGTATCGAAGTCAAGCACTTCCATCCATTCCTGGTCAATTAAAATATAACCAGGACCAACATAATATTGAGGAACATCACCACCCTGCATCAGAGAAGTGATAATATTTTCCAATGTACTGATGTATGCTTGTGCTCTGGCACATGCTGGGTAACCAGTAACATCTTGAGTAATAGGAGAATATGTCCAACCAGGATCTGTAGACCAGTTAGTTAAAATTTCTTGTTGTGCATGATACGAAAGTCTTTCGATTGCATAAATTTGCTCAATTTCTTCTCCTTGGATTTCAGGAATCAACTCTAGATTAGCATCCAAGTATGATAGACCAGCTTGAATAGATTTGACATTACCACCAGACCTCAAGTCAGCGATAATTGCATCAGCAATAAGACCTAAGTCTCTTTCGCAAGTTGTTTGGTCATAATCTGGATTATTAACTAACGCTGGAAATTGCGCTAGCATGTCTGCAATCGCACTTGCAATTAGATTAGTTTTTCTAAATTCAATGGTATTTCCACTGTCTGGGAATACACCATCAATTTTTTGTAGAGTATGTCCTGATAGTACTCTAAAAGTTTGGTCAACTTCAGTTATTGTGCGATTGTCACTAGGTTCTGTTTCCAGATAACCGAGACCACCGCTGAAGTTATCTTCAAAGACCATGTAGTTGATATAACAACCAGATGTCACCCAGAAAATATCTCTACCTTCATTTTCTGGAATGACAATAGTTTCTCTTAGGTTATCACCAACAATAGAGGTGCCTTTTGGCAAATAGATTGGGTTGTCCTCATAATATTTGCCAGTGGCTACACGAATGGTTGTGTTGCCATCCATTGCAGCAGCTGCTTTTGCTGCCGCTTTGATTGTTTGAAATGCTTTTGAAGGACTTGCGCCAGTATTACTGTCGCTACCATTAGGTTTTACATATAAAACATTCTGGTAGTCTGCTTCACCGAGGGGTGTTGGAGTGCCCCAACCAGATGAAGTCTTAGGACCATATAACTCTTTCTTAACACTATCAAAGTAATAATCATTTTCTTTGCCTAGCGTGCTAAGTGGTGCTACAACACCAGAAAGAATTTGCTCAGAAAAAGAAATAGTTGAAGTAGGCCAAGCACCATTTTCTTTAGGACCATATAAGTCATTGGTGCTAGTGTCTAACCAGAAATCTCCATTAGCACCATCACCTGCTGTAGGTGCTGCAGGACCATTTAGTAATTCTCCACCATCTGCTGAACCAGCAGTAATCTGGTTGATAGCAGCAACAACACTAGGTAAACCACTCGCGAGTTGAGTGATATCACCCACGTCGGTAGCGAGAGAGTTAATCTCCTGACGTTGTTGGTCAAAGGTATAACTTTTGGGGACGTTTCTTAGTGCCATTACTTACCAGCTATTTCTCGTAGAAGATGTTTAATTTCAGACAATTCGCCTTTCAAAGTTTCTACATCTGACTGTAGGTTTTTAATAATCCCAGAGGCAGATGTAGATCTTTTACTATTTTCAAATAAACTTTTATCTGTATTTATTATGGCACCAGTAGTGTTATCACGGTAGAGGTCATCATGTCCCTCTACCTTTGAAAATTTATTCATCAGTATGCCGCTACAATTCTCGCGTCTTGAATCTTAGGAACGTAACATGGATTGGATGCCTTCATGACAACTTTCACAGCAAATGAAGCAAACTCACTCAAATCAGAAACACTATACTTGTGCTCTTTATATGAAGACTGCGATTCAAACAATCCAGAAATAGCTGCTTCATTTGAAGGAATAACTTCAACATCTGGTAATCCATTACCGTTAAATGCAGACCACTCGATATCATCAAATACTAGTTGAGAATTCACTGGTTTTACTTTATAGTAAACCTCGACATCATCTTGTGCTGCCATGTTTGCAGTCAATCTAACTTCAATTGTTGTTGCTGGATTTGCAAGTGTTACTTCCTTAGTAACATATTTAGCGAGAGAAGTGCTATTCTTAGAAGTAGTATCTGGAGTAAAGCTGACACCAGATGAATAATCTATGGAGGAAACCTCAACAAAACCAGGGACAGATTCATTCAAATCAGTAGCGTCTGCGGGTGAAATATTTTGATGCCATAGATTATCGCCAACTCTAATAATATCACTCACTTGATTATCACCACTATTAGAAGAATTTCTAGCAAAACTGCCTGTAGCAGAAGAAGTATAATCATCATTAATTGGTGCTTTCTCTTCTAAGACAGTAAGAGTTTCTGTCTTATCGTCCCAAGAAATAATAGTGCCATAGATTTTATTACCAAATCTATCAGAAAGGTTTTCTTGGAAAACTTCAACCTGTGTGCCAACAGTAAAGTTACTTACAACCCTAGTAATGCCATCTGGAGAAACAGCAACACCAGTAAATGATTGGACACCAAATGTCAAACTTTCACCTGCTTGGAATACACTGCTATTCTTAACTTTGACATAAACTAGAGATCCAACTACCTTGATAATATCACCACGGCAGTTTGAGATATCACCAGTAACACTTTGGTCTACTGTTGGAATGATTGGGTCACCTGCCTGGTCAACGGGTAGATTAGTTACGTTAAACTTGTAAACAGGATAGAAAGATAGTAACTTATATCTTCTGCCAAATCTAACTTCATTGCCTTTTGGTTTGTCAATCTGAGTAGAAATAACTTTAATAGATGAAGACCTCAAGTCAATGATAGGAGATAAATTATCTTTTGTAGTTGAGAAAGTAAACTTATATTCTAGAGACTCGTCAATATTATTCTTAACTTCATTAAATGTGGATGCAATAACTTTTTGATTATCAAAGAAATGCTCTTCATTCAAGAAAGTGGTTTCATAATCAGACTGTTGATAAGATGTGTAATTTGTACCAGTGCTGTCTTGTGGAATAATATTAGTCGTTTTAACACTGACATTAAATGGCGTTTCACTGAATGACAAATATCCAATTTGTGGATATAGTTTCTCATACTTTCTATTATAAGATGCTAACACTGTGCTACCGCCACCAAATGTGCTGGATCCAGCGCCCAAATTAGAAGTAATATTGTATGAATTTAAACCAGAGTTACTTACTTCAAATAATGTGGAATTGATGTATTCTCCTTCAACACCACCGACATCAGTAGATTGTCTAAAAGTAACATAAGATTTTCCAGAGTCTTCAAAACCAGAATTTCTGTGAGATACTTTAATAATTTTATTATTATTACGGAATAGTAAAGAGTCTGCACTATCATTAGACGAAGCATCTGTTTGGATTGGATTGTTGTCTAGTAAATCATAACCCAACTCTTCATTAGTCAATCTAATATTTGCTGGAGTATCAGTGGCAAATACTGCTCTTTTCATCACAAACTTAATATCTTGACTTAAGTCCTCTGTCCAAGCATCAACATTCTGTGATCTATAGACTGACCCAAGTAAAGGTTGCTGTGTAATAACTTGTGAAGTGGAAATATCAGTTTCACCTAGACGTGAAGACCATACTCTGTAATCAGTAGAATCAGTCTCGATACCTAATGTGTAATCAGTATTATTTTGTAAGTAAATAGGATAATCAAATGTGAATCTGGTAGGAGATACAGAATCTAAAGTTTGACCATCTTGTGGGTCAACAGAAACACCCATTCTAACTGCAGGAGTATCAATCTCAAGCACTGGCTCAATAACTGCCTCTCTGCTGATAGACCCATTAGGTCTTAGAATAATAGAAGGGGCATCAGTATAACCAGACCCTTCTAGAAGAATAGATGTATCAAACACTTCACCGTTCGAGATGAATACGTTTGCTGTCGCAACACTGCCACCAGGAAGTTGTGGACTTTGAATAACTAATGTTGCTGAATCATATCCTTCACCATAATCAGTAATATTGAGAGAAACGATTCTACCAGAATCTTTAGCAATAGTTACAGTTAGAGTTGTGTTATTAAGAGTATTGAATTCTGTTAAAGATGGAATGGACAAACCTTCATTTGGTTGGAATCCACTACCATCAAGGCTGGTGTAGTTTGAAAGGACTAAAGTATAAACTTGGTCATTATTTACCCTCACAGTATTCTGTAGAGTAGGTAAAAGTTTATTGCCATTTTGGTCAACTACTTCTTTAACAACACCTTTAACACCAGAAACAAATCCAGAAATTGTTTCGCCAACAAGTAAATCTAGACTTCCACTGACATAAATTCTCAAATAAGTATCTGAAGACCTAACAACTTCGGTGCCAGGAATGATATGTGTGCCTGGTTTTCCAGAATTTGTATCCGTTAAATATACTCTGATTGGCAGAGTATCACTCTTCTGAGCGAAGTATAAATCAACATCGGTGACAAAGCAACCACCATCCATATTCTCAACACGGAATGTTTGAGACAATGGACTTGGTTTTGCTTGTGTAGAAGCGTTATCAATAAACTGTACGCCCTCAGACCCTTTGAGGAATGATGGTACTGTAGAAATAATAGATGCTGGTTGATTTGGGAAAGTTCCCGTAGCGTAATATTTACACTCTGCAAAACTATCTACACTTTCATCATTTACATCTTCATCACTAGTCGTGAATCTAATTGTTTTGATTCCAGTAGTAAAGTTTAATTCTTCCCCTGCTGATTCATATGAAACGCTGTTAATATCTCCAGTCCAAGAAGAATTTTGTAAAGGTGGAGTCCCTGCTGGGAAAATTAAAAGTCCACTTGCATCTCCATTAGAATCTGTTTTAACTGAAGATCCATCTTCATTTGCTCCAAATGGACCAAGAGAATTGCCAGGAATACCTGTATAGGTAACGTCTTGACAAACATAACGCGCTACATTTCTACCATCAATAAATGCATAGAATTTAGTATTCGGTTTTAATCTTCTTAAATTAAACTTGATTGCTCTAGATCTAGCATATAATTGTAGTGATGAAGCAACTGTGGTTTTACCATTGGTAGTGGTTGTAATACCTTTTCCAATCTCATTATTTTGAGGACTAATGTTGGAAGATGTGGAGATAGTTGCTGAAACCACATTTGCCTCAGTATTAGTCGTAATATCATTTAAAGAGCTAACATTGAAGAATGCTCTATTCGTACCAATCCAATTAGTAATGTAGAAATTATTAAGACTTGCATAACCTTCTCTAGCATCAATTTTATTAACAAATACTGAGAATACTTTAGTATCGTTATTTAAAATATTTGGTGTCTGGGTATTATCATACCAATGGTCGATAGATGGGGAAATGGAAGCATCTCCAACATATTGGACAACTACAAATGGGTTTGGATTAATCTTTCCATCTGCTGTTGCAAATTTGTTAGAAACAAAATCTTGAGTTGCATAAGGAAGAGTTAATACTTCTCCAGTTTTTTGATAACCAGCAACAGACCTTTCTTGGTTTGTAGTTACAACTTCTTTTAATCCATAGGAATTCTCAACAGTAGGAGCTGTAAGAATAGATTGCTGAGTATCAACGGAGCATTTATAGTCAAGTGACTTAAGATTACCTACCGCATGATTTTCAAAGTTGTCTACGATAATGCCAGACTTAAATCTATCTAGACCAATATCATCCTTGATTTGAGTATTAAATGTTTGTTGCTCAAGAATACTTAGAGTGGTGTAATACTCTAAACGCTCAACACGCTTCTCCAACTTACCGATGTCGCGCATCGTATAACGACGATTATCGACAGGTGTTACACGAATATCCTTTACATTTTCTGTGAAAGCAGGAATGAAGAGGTAGTATAGAGCAATCGCATCATCAGGAGACTCTGGTTTAGATGGATTGAGTGAAGAGTTGCCTTTCTTGACAATAAAGTTTCCTTTCTTATTCAAGAAAATACCATCAATTCTATCTAGATATTGCTTGCTATTAAATCCAAATGTATATTCTAAGTTATCGTCGTGAGCAGGTGTAGCAGAAGGAATACCACCAGACCCATTAAATGAGATAGTGTTATTACTTGCTAATAGTGCTTTGTCTTGGAATCCAGAGATAATCGAATTTACATCGACTTTAGGTCTAAAATCAACCAAGTCGGCAAGATAAACTCTACCCAGTGAAGGTGAGTTAAAGTATGGGATATCTGATGTTGGGACTCCAGTAAGGAGATATGAGTCAACTGTGCAGAAATCTCCAGCAGAATGCTCAAAGTAATTAAACACAATTACTAATTGACCCGCAGGAGCATCAAAACCAGGCTTTAATACGAGGCGAGAAACATCGTAGAAAGTATCTCTCTGACCATCATCAAATGTAAACCTTTCAGTTACATCATAACCTTCAATTACATTGTTTTGGTCATCTAGAGTAGGAGGATTGGAAACAGACCCCTCGAAGACCTTAATATCGGTGCCATAGACACCAAATACATCTGCATATGAGATAACATCTGCAGTCTTGGCATCATAATCATATCCACGGAAAGGAATTACTTTGTCACCAGATGATACGACAACGATTCTTTTGTTTCTAATAGCAGTTTTAGTCTTAGGAGATGCTTTATCAACCTCAATAGTTGCCGTTAACTTTAATACAACATTTGATGCTGAAGAAGCATCAGACCTAAAGGTTAGATTGTCTAGAGTGATAGAAACACCACCAGAAGACAATGCGGAAACTTGGTCGCCAGTGATATACATGACATCACCATTCTCCAAACCAGTATCTGAGTTACCTTTATCTAAAACTGTCAATAAGAAGTTGCTTTCCCTAAATTCGATAAATCTCTGTGTGCCAAATTTAAGTTGAGCAGAGAAAGTAATCTGACCACCAGAAGTGGATGAAGTAGTAATAAAGTCTCTACGAATATAGTATCTAATCTTGGTGTCATCACTATCTTGAATCAAGCTGCTAGCAGATTTGAATCCTAGTGGGAAGAGAAGAGATGAATTTTCTGGATTGGAAATTTTATTTCTCTTTCTCACAAGAGTTGCATTAGTTACGTCTTCTTGGAGGGCAGTATCAAGATATACTTGACCTCTAATTAATCCACTTGGAGGAGTCACAATTTCTATGATGTTTCTGCGTAATACACCAGTAGAATCAACAAACTCGACAACATCTCCAGGAAGCAGGTCAATTGTAGGATTGCCAGAGAATGCTAAGCAAGTAAGAATCTTTTTGCCAGCACTGCCTTCAAAAGTAGAAGAAGTAACATCTTTACTTGTGGAATATGTGGTATCGAATGTTTCCACATCAGCAGTAAACTTATTAACCTCACCATCTCCAAATTCAGAGAATAGAGATTTCACACTTTCATTCGTGTATGTATATACAGTATTTTTAAATAAAACTGTTTTAACAACTGCTGATGTTGGTGGAGTGCCTGCATCAAAACTTACAATGGTAGATGGAGCAGATACATATTCATCACTCAATGCCTTTCTATCGTTAATATCAATTCTAATAACTCGTCCACCCTCTATAACTGGTTTAACTACCGAAACATCAAAAAACTTACCATCAATACTTAGTGGTTTTGTTGATGCTGCCGCTGTTGATTGTGAATATTGAGACCCTCTCTTAGTGACAACAAAATGAGAGATGGTATTTTCTTTAGCAATTCTTAGAACATTTCCAGACTCATCAATAATCGTTTCACCTGAGATAAAGGTGCCAGAAACCATCTTCACATGAAGAGTATTGAAAGAAGAATATGAAGAATCTGCAGACCCCTCAACAACAGCATACGCACCACTTGTTTGTCCTGTTACATATCTACCAGCAGTAAATCCCGCAGTAACTGGAGAATCTAATGTTAACTTGGTGAAGAAAATTGGGTTAAAATATTCAACTTTAAAAATTGAGTTATATATTGGATTGCCAGCGGCATCTCTACCCTTGGAAAGAATCTTATCAGTTTCTTGATTGAATCCACTACCTCTCTTTAAAAGTGAAATATTTTTTGGTTTACAAACACCAATTATAGGTGTAATTAATTCACTATAATCAACAATCTCGCCATATGGGAAAATTTTATTGCCTTCTGAAATGGGCACAGTTAATACAATATTACCAGATGCTGCAGACCCAGGATCATCTGCTAAAGCATATTCAAAATATTTTGATGCTAAACCATTTGCCAAAACTGTAGCACCAGTAGTATTGTAATTAGATGGAATAGCACCTTCTACTGTAATCGTATTGCCTGCAACTAATCCATGATCTGTAACTGTAGTTACTTTGGCAATATATACATTTACGCCATTTTCTACACGAACTTCATACTCTAAGTCAGATACTTGGACTTGAGTACCACTCTGCTGGAAATAATAGTTTTGTGCTCGAAAATCACCGTCATCTGTGGGATTTCCTGTGGTCCTTGTAAACAGTTGTCTTCTCTTTACGTCAGACCCACCAGAGTTACCTAATGCAGTTGGAATAAAATCTCCATTATCATATTCCAGGAATTTAGATTCTAAATCTCTCTTATTACCTAATACTGTCAACTCCAGATAAATTTCTCCACCAATATCATCTGGCCTGGTGAGTTGCGAAAAACCAATGACATCTACATAATCAACAGCAGTGCCTGCAAGAGTTTGTGATAGGTCTGATACATACCACAATCTAGTCCCTAGAATGGCGCTATAATCCGCTGCAGGAGACTTTGCCTTGAGGTAGATAGTCTTTACTCCATAATCATGTATTAAATTTGTTTTTGCAGAAGACTTGAGTGCCTCGCCCCTTCTACTTACAGTTTTTCTCGTGCCAGAATCGCCATTATATCCAAGATATCCGTCATTAAACAATCTAGACATATAGACTGTTGGATATGACGATAGTTGTTGACCTTCAGAGTTTAATGGTAATGTACCGTAGAGATTAGTTACATTAAATGATGCGGTGCCATATGTTTTAATCTTATTATTTTCTTTAACTAAAACATCTCTAGCTTTATCAACCTCAAGAAATTTTGTTTCTTTATTAACAATTTCATAACCTCTGACATATGCTTTGCCAGACCCCATACCAGAAACTAATTTTGCTTCTGCATCTTCTTGCGATAGTCCTTGTGGACCTACAGTGCCATCGACTCTAGTTGGATATAATCCTTGATTCCCAGTCCTTTGCCAATATTCTCTTAATTCGATTGGAAAGTTATCTACAACATAATCACCAGACTCATCATAAGTCCTTCTAGCGAGGGTGTCTTCTAATACGTTGTATTCTTTCTTATTAACTTTCTTCTGAATTACACCGAGTCTTAGAGTGAGTAACTCGATAAAGTTATCACCTGTGTCAGCATCTAACTCAAGTGCTTTTAGATTTAGATTAATTTGTAGTCTATGTGCTCCAGGAGCAGAATAATTTGAAGACCCTCTAGCATTATCATAGAGAGTAATATCTTTTTCTGGAGTGATTAACTCTTCTTCAATTTCAAAACCAACTTTTGCAGATGGTTGAGAATAATACTTATCAACTACTAATAGACTCTCTGCACACTGTACAAAGAAACCGTTAACAAAGTAAATACCTGTTTCTACTTTAACAGCAGAAGCATAACCCATTGCAGGACTATCAATTAGTGTTGCTTCCAGAGTATCTGGATTTACACTAGTAATAGAGGATGGCAAAGAGCTGCCATCAGTCCCAACAGTTAAGATAGGACTATTAGCGATATTTACTTCTAATTCTTCACCCTGTCTAAATGTAGATTCACTATCATTACCACCACTAATATAATTGACAAAAATAGTATCGGATTCTGTTTCCGATCCATATGCTGCCTCAATTACAATTGCCTGTACACCAGAAATTAGTCCAGTAAGAGTGTAACCAATGAGGTCTTTGATATCGTATTTGTTAAATACAATTTCTCCACCAACATTTTCAGCAACTTCGGAAACAGAGGCAAGTTTCACATAGTTAAGTCTGTTGTTAAACGAGACTTCACCAGGAATGACCTGCTGCCCCTGTTTAAATTGGTATTTTCCGAATTGCTCAATCTGATTCTGTAGAATCGATTGTAATGTAGTTAACTCCCTAGACTGAATAGAGTATCCTGGTCTAAAAAGGACTTTGTAAAAGTTTTTAGACGCATCAAAATCGTCATTATACTCTTTGGTATTTAAGTTGGTATTTTGTGGCATCTCTACTCAAAGTGACAGGTTTTATGATGAGAAAAAGATATCAGAATTCAATAACAAGTTTGATATCTTCGATTTGGTCGGGAGCACGGGTAATTAGTCTTCTGTTTTCAACATAAACAATATCACCAGTATTTTTTGCAAGTTCTGGTACTGCAAGACCATTGGTGAATGTTAAACCGAGCAGAGGAAGAACTGCACCACCAGTTGAATATCCAGTTTCAACTGTGCCAGTAATTAATGAAGTTTGACCTTCTACAAGTTTTGCAGCATCTGAAACAAATGCTCTTACAACTCCATTATCAGTATGGTAATCAGAACTCTGGAAATACTTTAAAGTACCTGATGTTGGTGTTTGACCAGCGGATACTTCATCCCAAACCCAAGAAACTACTGTGCCATATGCAAATTCATTTGGAGCAACTTCTTGCTTGATAATTTCATCTGGAGTAAAACTTCCTGATACGTTATTTAATTTTAATGCGTAAATTGCACTAATTGTATCTTGAGTTGCAAAATCGGTTGAAGGGGCAGGTAACCTAGGATTCTTAATGATACCAATACGACGGAAATCATTATCCACAGGGAAATCACCATCTCCTTCAGCGTATGTCAAACGAATGTTTGCCATAATTCTCTTAGCAAGAAGCTCATTAATAATGTCACTGCCATGTCCACCTGGAGGTGGAATAATTGCTTCTATGCTTCCAGATGCATTTGCAGAAACTGTGAAAGGACTAGTTAAATCTGGATTCTCAAACAACATGCCATCTTTAATTAAGATGTTTGCATATGTATAACCACTACCAGATACATTTACTCTAGCACCACTACTATCAACTAGATATGTATCTGAAATTTGACCATTCTGGTCAGTTTGAATTCTGACTAAACCGTTTGCACCATCCCCTTTAATTTCGGTATAAATGACATCACTAGCAGGTAAATTGCCACCTTTATCTCTCAATACCAATGAAGTAATTGCACCTGCTTGAGAAGCTGCAAGCGCAGTAACAGTTGCATCCTCAACAATAGGCATGAAGTCTGTTGAAAGGAATCTCAATACGTCATCAGTTGGAATTGTATAGAGATATTTCCAGGTGTAACCATTTGAAACATCTGGATACTCAGTGAAGATGCCAGTTGCAGAATCATATGTCCCTTCACCAGTAGGACCAGGATTTCTCTTGGGTTCTAGAGATGCATTAATACCAGAAGGACTGTCAACACTAGTACCATTTTGCAAACACTTAAATACTTCGTAAGTGTTATTGATAACGTAAAATTGTGCGTTTGCGAGAGACTCTGCAGGAGTTAAACTTCCAGCACCATCAGGGTCAACCTGTGCTGCTCTTGCATAAGAGTAATCAGGTCTCCACATGTCAAACTTAGGATTGACAGTTGGATTCCAGTTAAATCTTCTTACAACTGCTCTTACTTGGTCAGCACCAATTCTCTTAAGAGCAATCATGTCATCATGGATGCTCTTGTCTTCCTCGTCATTATCAGATGGTCTTAGAGGAATTTCGTCAGTTGCATATCTATAAACTGCCGCATATGCAGTAGCATTAGAAGAATCACCTCTAATCTGACTACCAATGCCAGGAACTGCTGAAATATTAGGGAAAACACCAGATAGAAGAATACTATTTGGGTAAACTGCTTCTACTGTTGCTCGGAATGGAGAGTTTGATGCAGTAATGCCACTACCAGTGACATAAACAGTCTCACCTAGTGAGAAAGTGCCAACAGTGGAGTAAATCTCTAAATATGCATTCCACCTTTGGGGACGACCTACAAAGAAGTAGGATTTTGTTCTTTCGTCAGAAGTTGCTTCAGTGCCTGTAGCGCCTTCGGATAAAGATTCCAAAAATTGCTTAGCATTAAAGATTCTGAATTTTTCAGAAATGATGGCGGCCATAGTTTTCCCTTATTGTATTATTTCTGGTAATTCCGAGTTATTTATATTTATACTGTTTAGACCAAACTTCTCAAGTAATCACCTGCATTGTGAGCAACACCTCTCGTCATCGAATATTCATAAATTTCACTGATATTATTATCAATGACAAAGAATTTATCGCCTTCTGGTTGGACATAAATGCCGTGTGGATTTGTCAAATTGCCTGAAAGAATTCTATTGCCAGTATATGAAGCAGTAGTGATATCCCATGCTGTTGCCATGGTGTATTCATATACTGTATCATTTTGTGTGCCAACAACAAAGAATTTACTTCCGTCTGGTTTGAAATCAATACCAAGGGGGAAATCATCTTCACTGTCAACACTAAATGATACATTGTCATATGTGGACGTAGAAATATCCCAAGGAGTAGACATAGTGTATTTAAACACTTCTCTAGCATTATCAATACCACCACCAAGGACAAATAACGTTACACCATCAGACTTGATATAAAGTTGCATTGGAGCTTGGTCAACACCTGTATTCACATCAAAGCTATTGTTTGAGTATGAAGCAGTAGAAACATCCCACGGTGTTGTCAATGCATACTGGTAGATTCTCTTATTTGAGGGAGCACCAAAAGAAACTGAGCTGTTACCACTCACATACATTTCAGTGCCATCTGGTTTGAAGAATAGACCTTGTGGATTAAACTCTTCTGAAACAATACTGAAGGTGTTTGCAAATACTGCAGATGTAATATTCCACGAAGTTGTAAGATTATATTGATGCACAGAATCAGTATTGGTGCCAACAATATACATGTATTCTCCATCTGGAGAGATGTAGATATCTCTTGGACCATTAACAGATTCTTGATTTGAAATATCAAAAGTTATTCCCAGATGTGATGCAGCAGTGATATCCCATGCACCCAAGTTATTAGAATATCCCCTTCTAACACCAGTAAATCTATCACTCAATTTACCATCATATATAACAACTTCATTTCCAATTAGAAGTTTACCTGATGCTGGGAATCTATCAGTGCTTGGGACATATACTATAGTATCAGTATCTGATAAAGAAGAATCAAGAATTGCTCCATATTCATTGATTGATGGCCAAGTCAGTTTCCAATTAGCACCATTTGCACTAAGTGAAGATTCACTTCTATCAGCAAAATCACCAATAGTAACAGTAGGATAATAAATCTCCATCTCTTGGAGTGTATTTTGTTGACTGACTGGTTGTCCTGCATATGATGCAATACCTAAGTCTTGACTAAATTTGATATTTTCATATACCGAGAATCTATTACCAAGTTGAGCAAACTCATACTTATCTTCGTCAACACTGCTACTGTATACGTCACATGCACCAAAATCGGCAAATACAGTAATGAGTTTAGTAACTGTGGAAGAAGATTCAATATTAATTGGTTGTGTAATAGTAGAAACTCTATGGAATTCAACTCTTGTAATTGTATTTGCTTGACCAACTTCAGCATTGATAATGGCAGTAAGTTGTTTTTTGCCCTCAACTACTGGAGCAATTTTTACTGGTGGAGTAACAATAATCGTTGGATTTGTGGAATCATATCTAATTCTATTATCAATAGTTGCTGTATAGTCAGGTACTGCTTTAGATCCAATATCAAGCAAGAATTGTGATGAAATACTAAAGAAAGATTTAATTATGGGTTTAAGAATTAAATCTGTTCTGGATTCAATAATTCCAGTGGGACTTCTAAAAATATCATACCCTCTAGTAATTAAAACTTTTGGAGGAGCTGCATAGTCACTACCAGAGCTAGTTAAAACTACATCAATAACTTCGCCACGATTCATTATAGCAAAACCACTAGCACCACCACCAGTTACAGGACCAGTGATATTGCCATATTCATCTCTTGGTGGTTGAGGAACAAATATCAATCTTGGAGTCTCACGATAACCAAAAGCATTTGGTTGAATATTAATTGGATTTGTTATTAATACTGATTGATTTGGATTGGTTACATTAATATATTCTCCAGATCTTAATAAAACTTGTTTGATATTATCTAAAAATACCAATCCATTCCTGGTAGTAACAACTTTAGGAATAATCGCAGAATCTGATACTGCATATGCATATTCAGCATAATTTCTTTGATTCCAAGTGATAGAAGTTACTTTTCCTTCTGTAAGTTGTGCCAATACACTTAAACCAATACCATCAATCTGTCCATTATAATCAGTAACCCCAACTTGAGCCCAGTGATTATCTTTGATTAAATCTTTTGCTCTATGTCCTAATTTGTTTAATACATCTGGAATAGATAAAACTTCTCTATAATCTTCTTCGCCATCTACTCTAACTCTATCCCCAACATTAATATTATTTCTGTATGCTGGTTGCAATTCGGTGCCAACCATCCATCCAGCTTTTGTTTTAAAGACTTGCTCATATCTTTCATCACCTTCAACAAAATCTGTTAAAGAAACAATATTTGAAGAATCTATGCTAAATTCTGAAGCATAAGTTTTATAGTTTGCTAGTTTAACTGGATATTGAGCATCAAATCGAGCATTTTGCTGTTTAAAGATAATTCTCAGCGTGGGGTCACCTGTCTGTGGGTCAGTGCTAGCAAAAGAAGTTAATATTTCGCCAATTGCAGTCCATTCACCAAGTGAATTTCCTTGATATACAGTGTTATATTTTACTAACTGTTCATTAGTAATAAATGCATTAGAAATTAAATCAACTGTATTGAAATATTTGTTCGTTTCAAAGTTGTAGAAAGTTAACTTTCTTTCTGTCTCTCTACCATAGACATATAAAATATTGATAATCTGTCCAGGTCTTGGAGGCTCAGAAAATGTAATTGTAGATCCCGTGACAGAATATGCACGATTTCTAATTTGCAAAATGCCCTCAATAAAAACTAAAATAGTCCTATCATTATTAACAGTAATAGTTTGATTGCCCAAAACCGTCCTCATAATAAAAGGACCCTTTCTCACACCATCATATAAGTCGGTCTCCAACTGAATTCTTTCATAATTACTAATACCATATGCAAAGAATCTAGTATAGTTGACATCATCAAGTCTTCTGGGAGCATCAATGAATACAATATCATTAGGTGTTACCGTTCTATCGATATAATAAGATGCGAATGCAGGAATCAAAGGTGTCATCTTGTTTTCCTGGATAACACCATCTAGAGAAACTAATAGATTTTCCTTTGCATCTAGAATGACATCTGTGCCATCATCATAATATAGCGGGAATCTGGTAGTTATTCCATCAAACTGCTCTTGAATATTCTTAATCTTTCTGAAGTATTGATTATTGAGAGCATCATTCTTAAATCTAACTAATCTACCAACAAATTTTTGTGGCTCGATGTCTTGATTATTTGCTCTTCTTGGTCCAAGAGGTGCCTTGGCAAATGTTAACGTAGACCCAGATACAGTGTATGCTACACCAGGCTCTTGGACAATTCCATCAATAGTGATGAATAGATTATTCTGATTTGCGACATTAAGAATACCAGACCCAGGTAATACCATATTGAATGTCCTAGTGCCTACAATATTACCAGCTTCATCAAAGTCACCATCAAAAGATTGCTGTAACTCAAATTGGTATGAGAGTAATTCTGTAGTATCAATACCAGATACTAATACTTCACCTCTTCCTCTTTGTACATTAGTGTCTCTGACAGATATCGTTGATTGAGTAATCTGCCTTCTTGTGCTCTTAATAGTAACTTTATTTTTTTCTGGATCCCAGAGAGTGAGTTTACTAATATTCTCAATCTTGGGTTGACCAGATGGCATCTGAGTGCTAGCAGTCGCATCAATAGCAACTTCGCCAAACATTTTAAATCCAGCTGGATGGACAGTCTGCTTGACTAGTTTTTTCCAAATATTGATAGGACTCTTAGATTTTACAACATAAGAATAATCTTGATAGAAGTAAGAATCTGCCAACTTCTGTGTATAAGAAGAAGGTTGTCCTCTATTAGTATCAAAATAACCAGCATTATCAAAATATGATTTAATTTCAGGGTTAAATAATGTAAAATACACATTAGTAACATCTGCACTGCGATTTAACAATGTCCCAGTAACAGGAAGACCAGATTTAAACTCACCAATGACATTTTTGACTTTTAAAAAGTTTTTTCTAGAATCATAACCGTCTTTCGCTAATTGACCTTCAGCAATTAAAAAACCACCTTCATATTGTTTAATGATTTCGCCATTCAAGAAATTATTCTCACCTAAGTTTGTTACTTGTAAAATTTGGTGAGAAGTCAATAAAGATGAAATTGTTGAATCACTATAATATGATGTGCCATTATAAGAAATTTTAATGTTATTAGGAACACCAATTGTATTACTAGCAAAGTATACTTTTACATCACTTTCTAAAACATAAATTAATGGCTCAGATGTGAATGTATACTTGTCTTCTAGTTTTATTGCAATAATATCTCCATTATTACCGACCACAATATTGAATTTTAAATAGACTGGAATTCCATTATCAACTAAAAGAATTCTAGGTTTAGAATATCCACTACCTGCTGTAGCAATGGAAATGGATAGAATTTCGTTATTGCTTTCACTATAATTTAATCTTGGAATACATCTATTCGCAATAGAAGGATAAACACCATATGTGATAGGTAATTTTTTATATTGCTTGCCAGTATTCACAATCTTAACTTTATCAATTTCTCCATTAGTAAAAATTGAATTTGTGGTATATGAAAATAATCCAGAACCATCATATTCTGGAGAAGAATTTAAATCGTATGCAAAAGAAAATGGGGAAACATAATTGACGGTTTTATCCCCTTGTAAAGGGTCGTCTACAATAGACAAATAACTATCATCAGAATTTACTACTCCCGCTTTATCAAAATAGTAATAATTTATAAAATCGATTTGTTTCTTTTCGGTATAAGTATTTGTTGGCGAAGCATCTCCAAAACCAAACTTAACAGAAACGTAAGAAGTGTTTGCATCTCCTGTGCCAGGTAAAAGACTTCCTTTTTCTGCTTCTGTTGTAACAATATTTTTATTTCTGCTTGGAGAAAATTCCAAGAAAGACCCACCCATTGAAGGGTCACTAGTGATAAACTTGTAACGATAATATTTCTGTACTGGAATGATGGGATTAGGAGTCCATGGACCAGAAGTATTAAATTTTGAAAATTCAAATTTAAATGTTGCTGGAGAAGTTACAGAATCTACCCTTACAGTTTTTGCTGGAGTTCCGTTATCAGTAAATGAAGAATTGAAAGTAATTTCGTCAATTGACTCTAAAGATTGGTCTAAATTATATGTTACAGTTAATTCTTGCTTTTCTGAATCATAATATTTCACAAAAGGACTATTATTGCCGCTACCAATTTGATTTCCTTCAATAAAGAAATATTGTCCCCTATCAAATGTAACTACGTTGCCATTAAAATGATTTACTCTAGTTGTATTTTCAACTCCCCTAGTTACAGTTACGTTATTTCCTGATACAGAAGTTACTTTTACTTTTTCTTTGTTAATTTTTAAAATATCATCAGCAGCAACGCCAGATGCATCGGCAAGTGTCAATACAGTGTTATTGATACCAAAACCAACATGAGTAACCTCAACAAATAAGTATGATTGACTTAGAGACCCTGCCAATCTGTTTAAATCCGAATCGGCAACTGCAAGAATATCGCCAATTTGATATGCAGACCCTTTATCGGTAATTGCAACATTTACTACGGCACCATTAGTTACAGTGATAGTTGCTTTTGCATTACCTTCTGCTCCAGGAGCACCAATAAATGAATCCGCAGCATCGACAATAAAACCACCAGCATTTCTGGTACGAGTTTGGTCAGCAAAAAATAACTCTACATCTTGATAAACACCATCGGTATAGTCAGCACCAGCATTTAGAAGTTTAGTAACACCAACACCAGTATCATCAATAGTTGTGTTGATTTCGGGTGCAAATAATTTTACCGTTTGGTAAATTCTGCGTCTTACATGGTAATTTGTAGTAGTTTGTGCGTCATCGGGAATAATATCAATAGATACTTTATCACCAAAAGTAATATTGTGCTCAACATCAGTAGTTACTAAACCAATGTTATTGTTGATATCAAAAATTTCTACTCCTTTACTCAATTCATCTACTTGTGAAATACGAGAACCAATGGTATCATCAATATTCACACTACGGAGATAATAATCATTAGTCGCAGTAAAATCACCATCATCAACTCTCACTTTAACTGTATTACCAGCAATAACTCTTTCTAAGATAAGTCCTGTACCAACTTGACTGGTAGCTACAACACCAAAAGATGAAACTAAGTCTAAAGATAATGGATTTCCTCCTGGCGTGGGTGCAATTTGAAAACTATTAGTAGTAGAATTAATTACATAGTAAATTACATCTGCAGTGATTCCACTACCAGTTTGTGGAAATGTAATACCATCTCCATCTTCAAACGGATTCGAGGCAACCCTCAAAGTATTATTAGCAATAGATAATACCGTGACTTCTTTGCCATCAGTAAATTTAATTACAGTATTTTCTGTATAAAAAGATTCTGTGTCAACAATCAAATTTAGAATTCTTAAATTTGAATTTAATTTGTTATTATTGTCAAAGACTCCAGAGACATTACGCAAAACGAAATCATTGTTTGAAAAAATATCTCCAACTACTTCTCCAGAGGCACCAGTGCCCTCTTGTGTAATGATAGACTTATCAAAAAAATATACGGGATTTTTTGAGGTAATCTTAACAGCTTTTATGTCAGTAGATTCAATCGAATTAATAGTTTTGCCTTTGAGTGTAGAAACTTCACATACTGCACCCATACCTTCAGTATTTCTCTCATCGAGAAACACTTGATTGCCAACAGCAAATGTACTAGGAGAATATTCTACAACAGATGATGTTACATATCCCTCTCTAGTAGTTTCAACAAGAGCAGTCGATGCAATACCATTTTTAGGAGTAATACTAGTCTTCAAACGTCTCGCTTTTGATGGGACGTTAACTTGATTAATGGAAGAATTATAATTAGACTCAACTGGAATAGAATAGAATCTTTCGCCCAAAATATATGGGAATACTGGGGTGCCGCCAGCACTTACTGTGATGAAGTAAGCATATACACCATTTGGATAATCTGGTGTAATGCAATAGCGACCATTATTCTCGTCTAAGTCTCCAAAGCGATGCTGATAATAATAATCAGCAATAAATGTCCCTAATGGATAAGTCGCTTCATCTGGACCATCAGAATCACGTCTATTCTTGATTCTCCAACTAGTGAGCATCCTATCAACACCAGATGTTGAATCTAGTGGATTGTTATATCCATATGGACCATAAATCGGGTTTCCGTCATAAGCATAACCAATAATTGGCGAATGGACATTAGAATTAGTATCACCAAGAGAATTTCTTAAAGAAATTGGATTACCTAGGTGTGCATAACCATACCCAAAGGATTTTGTGAAATTTTCAAACAATGCGCCATTCTCAGCGTCTTTTGACGTAACTTCAAATCTATTCTTTTTCCAACGCTTGATAGAAGCAGTTGCTTCAGCACCTTTTCCAAGCGCAACGACTTCTACACTAACATTTGCTTGAGTATAGAATTTACCTTCAGCAATTTTGTTAAATCCGATAAGTTTACCCTCATTGGATACGATGGCAGTATATTCTGCCAATCTACCACTTCCAAGAGAGTCTCTAATGATAATTAGAGGTGGTGATGAGTAGTATTCACCTGGGTCAACAATTGTGAGTTGAGTTACCTTGTCTTTAGTAACCGTTGCCGTAACAATTGCGCCTCTACCAGATGTAATCGTAACAGCAGGGTTAGAATTGTAGTTTTTGCCAGGATTTGTAACTTCAATGCGCTCTACAACCTCTCCAGAAAGAATTGCTTTGCCTGCTGCTTCTTTGTCGCCATCAATGAGCACAAAAGGTGCTGCCTTATAACCACTACCCTTTTCAGTAACGGTAAAATGAGTTACGCCGCCAAATACCACATCATTTTCATCATAATCCTTATAACCATAAGCAACTACTCCATTTAAGAAGATACCAATGTCTCTAGTTGGGGTTGGATACAATTCTGTATTTCTAATTGACTCTTTACGAATCAATTTAAGGAATTTTTGGTCTCTAGGTGTTAAATTGCTAAAAGTGCCAATACTATAACTTGGAAGGCCAGAAGAAGCAATGTAATAGTACTGCTCGTCCTCATAAATCGCTTGAACATCTGTCAATACCTCACTCAATCCAGAAATGGAGCTTTTTGCAATGGAATTATTGAGTTTCCATCTTACATCAGATTGTGACTTGTCATAAATGACTGTATTTCTTGTTTCAAATCCAGAATCACTAATTTGGACTTCATCACCCTCAGTAGAATAAGGACTTGCTGAAGAAACATTCAAATTATATAAAATGCCATAGCAAACAAATCTTACAGTGTATTCTACGCCATTCTCTTCATAAGTAGCACTGAGATTAGCATAGTTATACACAGGAGTGTTGACTGGATAGTCGCCATTTCCATTTCTACCTTCGATTACAAACTGGTTGACGTTTTTGTCCTTATATGTAAACGTCTCTCCACCAATTTCAATTTTACCTTTCTCAGTTTTCCACCCAGTGGTTGAAAATACGTCAATTCTGCTGTCAGTGTTAGCAGAAGGTAGTAGTCTACTTGTTAAAAATGTTTTTTGTGCTACAGCAAACTCTCCAACAATAGTTTCTGGCGCTAGAGCAACTTCGTAGATACTCTCACCATCATAATTGCCTAAAAAATTGACATTATCAATTGTCGCAAATGCATTACCAACATTAGTATTGTATGTATCCTCTTCTTGACGTAAAATTTGCCCAATTGCCTTATTTGGGTCTCCAGATAAGACTTTTACTCTTAAAGCAAACTTATTAATCCAATCAGAAGTAGATGCTTTGAGCGTGCTATCCTTGGGATAGTAAATTGAAGGAATATCCTCAGCATCTTGAGCAACAATCGAGTTGAAGATAAACTTGATTGACTGGTCGGTGCCTTTTGCTCTATAAAACTGTTTGATGTTTTTGATTAGAGTCCTTTTGTCAACTTCTGGTTTAAGTGACTCTTCTGGAAAGGACGCTAGGTATTGTGTTTCGTAGTTTTTAACAAACGCATACAAAAATAGATTGCTAATGTTATAAACAGTTGCACCACTCAAGTGCTCTTCACCATTTCCATAGTTACCTTGCTTCCAGGTAGACTCATGATACAAATCACCAAGTTTTGTAGTGCCAGAAACGTTTCTAATGCAATTTTCTAGAGTAGTATCAGTTTTAGTCTCATAGAAAATGACCTCATCGTCAATTAAGACATAACCATTGGTTTCTGGGAAAGAATCTGATACTTCAATATTAATAGTAGTATCACCAGCAGCAATATTAGCAGTACATGTCGTAAATTCAGATAATAGACCCTTTTCATAAGTGTCAATATCTGAATATTGAGTTAAATTTTGAATAATGTCAAGAGGTTGTCCCCTTAGTTCAAGCTGCTCATAGTATTTCTGCAAGAATGCAGAAAACTTTGGATATTCAGCGGAAATAAAGTCAGGTAATTGCTTATTGACTAACGCAGAAATTCTTTTCTTAATTGCAGCCATTTAACTACTCTTGAATAATAGTGAATTTACTCTTGGTGATGTCTACATCGAGGAACATCTCTCTTGCTGAGACAATATCATTCTGTGCGGGCAATGCACGAATCTCAATCTTGTCATCATTAAAACTACCTTTAACGATAATCAAATCATACATTCTCAACTCTCCAGTCCCATAATCAATTTCGCCTAGATTGGCATTTAGGACTTTTTTATCACCTGTTACACTATCTAATTTATACAAGACCAACTTACCCATTCTGTCTTCAATATAAACAGTATCTAGAGGGTATTCACGCACAGTAAATCCTGTGCTACGAATCGTTGGCATGTCATCAGAGACAATTGGATTCTTAAAGCAAATCTCATAATAGAATTTTGAGTTGAGAGCAGGATAGAAGTCCTTTCTCATCTCAATGCTAGTCAAATTAGACATAATCGATGTATCAGAATCATCGATTACACCAGTAAATTTACTATAACGGAATTTTCCGTTGAATTTTTCAGTGTCAGATAACTCAATGTAGTCTTCAATGTTTTTGATGACCATCGATTTGATTTTATCTGACTTATAAGTCGTCAAATTAGTGTTATAGTAAATATTTGAGGTCATCTCAACGTATAGAATCGACGGATCGACGATTTTTGGCGTTACAGAGGCAACACTATACTTTTTCAACTTAGTCTCAAGGTCTTTTTTGGTAAAAGACGTGAGTGCAGTCGCATATTTTGGTTTTACGACGATTTTTACAACACCATATTCAGGTGGACTGTCCTCTTCGCCACCAAATGCAGTAATATCAGCAACTGAAGGATATAAATTCCTTACAATTGCCTTGTAGTCTTCTGCTGTTACCGCTCTATCTTGTGTAGCGTAGTTTTTAGCAGCATTAAACTTGATTCTATCTAAAGTTTCTGAATTTTCGCCACCAGATGAAGCACTGACAGTAGTCAAATTCATGACAGTGACTGTTAGTGAATTCAAAGTCTGAGTAGTTGTATCTGGGTCTTCTAAAAGACCATTAAAAGAAAAGACCTTAGCACCATTTGTAGTTGGACCAGGAGTCGTGAGGTATGAAATCTCGATATACTCACCGTCTTCTAGTTTCCTACCAAAGACTCCATCGCCAAATTTAATCTCATAATTTTCGTCTTCAATCTCAGTCAAGAAGAAGACTTTACTCTGAGGGTCTACATTTAAAATATTTTCTGCATAATCATACAACTCAAAAGCAGATGATTGTGCAGACTGAAATACTTTTACACGAATCGTGGTGGTATCAATGTTTTGATTGTTTAGGAGATACCTTTGATTTCTCAAAGTAGCATTAACAGTGTGGTAATCGGTAACAATATTGCCAGAGTAGATCTCTACATTCTCTAAAACGGCATTACCATTATTAACTGGCACTCTAACATCGTCTAATACGCTATATTGATATACGGTATTATCGAATAAGGCAGTGAATGCCTTGCCGCGTCGTAATATCGCTGTTGCAGGGGCATTTGGAGAGGTGTAGGCAAGCGTTACGTTGACTACTGCCTTCGATGCTGTTGCTGATTTTGGACGGTATCCAAGCTGCTTGGCAAGTGCTACTACATTATCACGCAGAGTAGCAGAATCCAAAAACATTTCATTCACCACCATGTTGGTGTTGAATGCTGTGTAGTAAGTATTGTATGCTAATACATCAATAAGTTGTGCTAATGCACTACCTTCAAAGTCGTAGTCAGTAAAATCCGTCTGCGACCTCATGTATTCCTTGAGGGCAGTCTTGATATTACCGAAGTCTAATTGGTTTAACTGAGAGTAAGGCATCGATTATCTCGTTCTTTCTAGAAGAAGTTCCGTTGTCAATGGACCCGAGTCAAGCTCTCTGCCTATAATTTCATATTCCATATAAACTTCGTATGAATTACTGTCAAAGTTTGGCTCAGTAACTACATTTACTAAGTTTACACGGGTCTCATATCGTCTAACAAGGTCACGAATTTCATCATTGATGATAGCAGCAGTTGCATAGTCATGCATGTCAAATAATAATTGAGGAATTCTGCTACCAATTTGTGGTTGAAAGGGTCTTTCTCCCCTCTGTGTCATAACTAAATTCTGCAGCGCAATCTTAATGGCAGTCTCATCCTTCGCTACCAGAACATCATCAGTGTTAGGATGCTTACCAAAGGTAACCATCACGTCCTTAAATGTCTGAAAGGTGGGCATAGAGACACCACTACGAGTCAAAAGTATTTATCACAGTTGCTGACGGAGTTTCGCGCTTATGTCGGAGTCGCGCTCATAACCATTCTACATAATCATCAAACCCATTCTTACCACCACACCATCTCTCAAGACGATTCTCAGGAGTCTTATACTTCATCTTACGAGCTTTCGCAAGGTATTGGTCTGCTCTAGGGTCAGTAATAAGCACAGAAGTCCCGTGCTCCTTCTCCATAATCTCTTTAACGTGGTCTGGTACTGGATTGTTTGCCATCTGTTTTCTCCATAAAGGTTAAACAGAACTTTTATAGGGGTTTCTATCCCTTTCTTTCGATTAACTCATAGTCATCCGCAAGCACTTCACGCAAAAAGTTATCACTCCAGTAGTCGTAATACGGGGTATTCCCCAGTTTTTCACGCGCTTTCCGCAACTTTTCTCTGTTTTGCATCAGAATTAAGTTGTAAAACCCGTTATTCGTCTGAATTTCCCCAATATACGATGGTTTTTCCGCAGCATCTTCTAAAAATATCCAATCAGGGTAGATAATATTCAAAGATTCACACCAATCTTCAACATCTTCAGGCTCTAATTCACGCTCGATCACAAAAATAACGACATCAAACCCGTCAATAGGCTTGATATCGTTAACTAAACACTCAATAATAGTAAAACTTGCTCCAGAGGCATAGGGACAGACTGCAAAACCTCCCAACTCGGGGCGTAACACCGCTAGTTTGCGAATCCATTCCCTAATATGCGCCTCTTGATTCATCCCCTTCCTTGTCCTCTGTAACGCTTTTTAGCACCGTTGCGTGCCGTAGCACTCAATTTAGTATTCTTTGACCGTCCTTGACGAGTCGTTTTGGGTTTGCCAGCGACATAACCGCTCTTAGTGAAACTTGGTGACTTTGCCATGATGCTTTCTCTGTATCAACTCGAATATTATAGCACAGAATCGTCAGTTTGCATTGACGTTTGGTGACCCTTGTGTGATGCTTCCTTCATCGGCAGCATCATACTGACGTGCAATGGGTTTCCCGTTGACCCTCACAGTGCTGCTACCTTCCTTCACGGTCGTTGTATGAGGTATACATGTAGAAATTTGTCCTGGTGGATTGCCAGGAGGTTGCACTCCCCTCAAACTCTCAATCGTATGAGGTGATATTGCAGCACCTTTAAATGCTACAGGTTTCCCATTTACCTTTACGTTGCTACTGCCTTCACCAATCGTAGAAGTAGTATCACACAGATGACCTGTGCTAATAAAGTCTCCTTTGCCTGCTACGCCTGGCATTATTCCATTGCACTTTCAATACTATTTAGACGCTCGTGTAACGAATCTAACACCTTATCTAACTTCTTGTAATCTTCTCCAGGTGGTTTATACCGAATCGTAAAGTCACTCGGCACTTGCCTCATACGACTCTCCAACTTCTCTATCCTTGATGACAGAGAGTCCATCTGTGATAGGATTTTCAACAAGCTCTCCTTCAACACTGTATCCATAATCTTCACCACCGAAACTACTCTTGTCTTCAAATACTACTTTGCCATCTTCAATCCTTTCGATAATAATATTATCGCCAGGGTCCTGTAGTCCAGCATACCACTTGTCTGCTGCATCTAACATATAGTCAGCAACAGCATCCATATCATCAAACATTAAATCTTCAAGAATCTTACCGTCTTTTCCAACGATATTAAATTTAAACTCAGACATCTGCTTTCTTTAAAATAAGAGAATCATCATTATACTCCCATTGTAGCACATCCCCGATGTCCCAGCCAAGACTATCTAAAATCTCGTCAGGAATTGGTAGCATCAACTCGTCTGTCTCTGCGTCATACTCGATGTGACTTGTATATTTCATTCCTCCCCCTTTTTCTTTCTTGGATTCAGATTTTCAGATACAATCTTATTCATCGGAGAAGGTGAATTAATTTCCTCCTTCTTCATAGCATCCGCTTCTTTTTTTGTTTTGAATTTTACTGCTTTCTCTTTGTCCGCTGTCCATCTGCCATGCTCAGAGTAATATACATTACCTCCAATAATTTTTGATGGGTTGGGACATCTTAATACATATGACATTTTATCACTCCTTCATTGGGACAAATTCTTTTGGTGTATTGCGTTGAGGAAGTCTAACTTCACCATCTCGCAATCTGATTAAATCGGCAGCCCTATTTAGTGCGGCGGCAACTTCTACCCTCCTCTCATTCATTGCAAATGCTTTGCAAATCTTTTCACACTCTACACGCTCAAATTCAGCGGCAGCTTTAAGAAGCTCTGTAAGTCCTGCTTCTTCTGCCATCTCATACAGTTGTCTCTTATTCATACCTAATTCCTCACAGTTACTTTATATAGCATATTAACGCTCCACTCGATAACATTCCATACCAAAAGAATAATACCGATACACAACCAGGCGATAGCCTCAACTGCAGCGGTGTCATTCTTTCGCCTTCTGGAAGTCTTAGGGCGACTCCTCGTAGTCTCTTTGATTAACCTCTTTGTCTTTCGATACTGCTTCTCTTGGAAGTCTCGGACGGTATTGTATTTGCCCCTTTCGGTGGCTCTTCTGAGATGTTGACCTTTTTGCATGGTTTTAAAAATCTTACTAACTCTCTCAACGTTATCCAAATATACGATACCTGCTCACTTAGAGTAGTGCGAGTTTCTGGGCGAATTTTTTCTGGGAAAAATTTTTTTATTTTCATGAATATATATCGCTCTCTTTCAAAGTTTTGTAGGTTAATAGTATCTATCGTTTTTGGTATCGCTCGGCCGCCCCGACCCTACAAAAAAACCCCCGACTAAC
>Ga0213859_10000131_pt1 | contig 33214 bp, 12 predicted proteins | sample PICome_2_FD_160133 | JGI IMG/M metagenome (GOLD analysis project Ga0213859, IMG submission 160133) | Coastal seawater microbial communities near Pivers Island, North Carolina, United States - PICO304 | ecosystem: Environmental > Aquatic > Marine > Coastal | place: USA: North Carolina...
TCTACAACATGACCTAAGATTTGGTGGTAATATTAAATCTAAAGATTATGCAGACTTGTTTGCTACAAAGTATAGTAGACAGAACATTCAATTTAACGATGCTCTACAATATCTTGTAAGACTGTCAAAACTAGCAACTAGAAACTGGGATTGGGTTGCTGTTGATGCATCTTATACTGCTGGTAGTAATGTTATTAATGTTCAAACTACAGACAGTATTCCACTTGGTGCTTATGTAAGTTCTGGTGGTGCATTCCCATCTGATGCTGGTATTAGAGTAACAGAAATTATTAGTGATACTCAGGTAAGAGTTTCTGCTCAAGCATTAGCATCTAGTGCTACTCCACCTGCAGGTGCTGCTGGTCCTGGTATTACTTATTTGAGTGGAACACAATCTGGTTCTTTAACACTACCAACAGCAACTGGTGCTGTTACTCCTCCAAACTCTTATAATATTCCACCTGGATCTACCTTAACCATTCCACCTATCTTTAGTGGTCTCAATCAGGTAACATTCTCCTTGAGTGGAATTAACAATGGAACATATTATGATGCATCGAATCTAATCGATAAAAACAAAGATTATATTGTCGATTATGTTACTGGATGGGCTGCTGTAAATTACCCAAGTAATACTGTCTTCCCTTCAGCGGTTAATCGTATTTTAGATGGTATTATTTTCCATCTTCGTTTCGGTGGTAATCAAAAACTAGTAGAATATGCAGAAAGCATATTTGACCAATCGGGACCATTTGCTGCTGCTCAAGCAGAGTTAATTCTGACTGATCTGTGTGTCAAGGCAATGCGTCAAACCTTGCCTGGAACAACACCTTTCACAAATATTGCACCATTTACAGATTCTGAAGTTATTACTGATTCTCAAACTCCACTATGTGCAGAAGTAGAATCTACGCTGAATACTTATTGGGAAATTATAGAAGAAATTCTTGAAATTGGTCCTAATGTTATTGATCCTACACAAGTAAATGCTCCAAAGAACGGTTACTATGCCACTAATCTAAGTGTCTACACTAACTACAACATTTTACCAGATACAGAACTTGTTAATAGAGAATGTGATGATGTAGTTTCAGCACTCACAACTTATGCTAGCATCATGCAAGATGCAATGCTTGACGGTTTAGAAGCAACTGCTGTCTTGCCAGATTATATTGATGGGGAGACAAAAGATTTTGAACTGTATTGGGACGACGATGATTCTCCTGTGTCTTTAACTGAGACTGATGAGAATTTACTAGTTGCTTTGAATGGTATTATTCAAAGAACAAAACACACTATCAATGAACCAGCATTTGATGCATATTTTATTGATAAGTCAGTTGTACCAAATGTCATTAGATTTAGTGCCCCTCCTATTTGGGATCAAGACCTCTCTGCAAGAACCATTGGTGAACCAACCCAGGTAGAGAAGTTCTTTGCAACTGGTGTTGGTAATCAAAAGAGATATACAATTGATGATGCTAATATTGATGGCGAGACGAAAGGTCCACACCAGATTGTTAGTGTTGCAGAAGACAATATCCTCAACATCGATGATGAAAGATTCTTACTCGTTATTTTAAATGGTGTAATTCAAAAAAGAGGAATATCTGATGGCGGTGCATATGACATCATTGGTTCAGTAATTTATTTTGCTACACCAATTAGAGAAGAAGATTTTGTTGATATTCGCCTGTTCTACGGTAGGGACATTGATCCAACAGTAACATTCCACAATTTTGAGACCAACAATTACTTGTATCTCAAGGAACTACAAGCAACAGGAACTGAAATTGCTGCCAATTTTAACTCGTTTATTGTTGAAAGTGATTATGCATTAACAACACATGAAATATTATACTTCTATCAAGAAGACAGTAACAATAATATTTTCCCAATTGGTAAAGTGTATGACTGGAGATCTAGTGGTGCAAATACTATTACATTCAAATTATACACCAATAATGTAGATTTTGATGCATCTAGAACAACATATGCAAGAACATTAGGAGCATATGAATCTGCTACATTCTCCTTCGGTTCATCAACATTACAATTAACATCTCTTTCTTCTGAACTTAGTAAAATTGAAAGGTCTTATTTTGCAAATGATGTTAAAAAATCTAGTGATCTTGTACAAAGAAAAGGATTCTTCAGTTTAAATCCTGGAGATAAAGTTAAAATTGACGGTGAGGCTTCTTACAGAACAATCAACTCTGTGCCATCAAAAGTATCGTCGAAAGACTTTAGATCTGGATCTGACGGTGGATCTGCAATTTATGGAAGTTTTGGTGTTACACGATATAATGATAGAACTTTTGGTGAGGGTCTAAGTGTTGAAGCAGAAATTGAAAATGGTTCTGTTACTAAACTTACTTGGAATGAAAGACAAGTAAGAGAAGATGTTCAAAACATTTCATCTCATACTATCACAAATGCCACATATGATCCAGTAACAGGAGTATTTGTAGGAACTATTCCTAATCATGGATTCTCAGCACGACAGTTTGTTAGATTTAAGAACAATTCTGTAGTCTTTACATGTGCATTGGATAATAATGCAACAGAGCATAGTTATCCTAGAGCAGGTGTTGATCCTTTTGCAGATCAATGGATTCTTATTGATTCTGTAACTACAGATACCTTTACTGTAAATGTTGGTACATCTTCCGATACCAGTGCTCATACATTTGTTACCTCTACTCCTGGAGGATTGCTGAGAGGAACTGAAATTCTCTATAAGTTCTTTAGACCAACTGCATACAACTACGAAATTCCTCCACAACTAGAGTTTATTCCTAAAAACTCAAATGGTGGTGGTGCTAGAGCAAGAGTTGTAACCTCTAAAGGAGATATCATTGGAGTACAACTAGTATCTGGTGGATCTGGATATACAGAAGCACCTATTGTTGTTGTAACTCGTAAATATAATGTTCTTAAGCAAGATGATATTAAGGTATCTCTTGTTAAATTAAATGTTCAATCTGTTGTAAGTCAATCACTTACAATCAGTTCGCAAATTAGTGCAATTGAACTACCACCACCAGAGCAGGCACTTATCTCTACCATTTCTCTGGTTTCCCCTGCTAACGCTTCTGATATTATTGAAGTTGACATTACACCAGATGCAATTCCTGACGGCAATGCAATGCCACAAGGAGGATTGCAACCTGGAATGGGCAATATTGTATACATTGAACCAGATCCTGTAGAAATTGAAGGAGAAGGTGGTGTACTAAGACTACAAAGTGCTGATAGAGAAATTGGTCGTGTTGTTGCTATCACATCCAACATCTTTAGTTCTTCTCTGATTACCAATAGAGTTGCAACAGCAATTGTACAAGTTGAGGTTGATAATTCTAGAATTACAACAACCAACTCTTCTACTGCTCCTGCAGGATATCTACAAGCACCTCTTAATATTGGTGATGATATTGTCTACATCAGCAACACTGGTAGATTCTCCAGTAATGGAAAACTACTTGTCGGTAATGAAGTCATTCGTTATCTCAGAAAAGGAGAGGACAGATTCCTTAGTGTCACAAGAGGTATTGACAGCACAATTGAGCAAAACTGGAATGCAGGAACATTTGTTCGTGAAATCGATGATTATGTAAGTGTTGCATTCGGTGGTGTTGCGTCCTTCAGCAGCGCATCTACTGTAGCAGCAGGAATTGCTGATGGTAAGGCAGAAAGAACAACACAACAGCAAATTATTGATTCTGTTTCGGTTGTAACAACTACATATGAAAACATTGAAAGATTACAAGTACAGGTAGATGTAGAATCTATTTCTGATGTTAAATTTGACAGAAGAAGACAAACTACTTCTGAGAGCACAGAAACAACCACAGTAGAACATGTCTCGACTGTTTCCGCGTCTGTAGTACAGGTAGAAACTTCTCTACAAAAACTGACAGCAACCACAGAATTATTATTCTTCGCACCTCCTGGTGGTGTTGTTGACTACTTTGTTGAGAGTATCTTCTTTACAAATCCAATTGTAACTAGATTGAATGGCAATATTAGTCCTGCATCTAGAGATGTCACGAAGAGAGATGGAAGCATTGTTTCTGTTAGAAACATTCTAGAGAGTGAGCAAGCTAACTTCATTGGTCAATACACAGTTGGTAACTTGGGCGCTAATCTTGATAGTTGGAATTATGTTGCTAAGGATGAGGGTGCAATTCCTTCCAGTGGAGTAAGTCTCGGTGAATTTGATAGACTCTTTGCTAGTATTACTATTAAAGATTTTGAATTAAGAGGACATTCCAATTACACCTTAGCAGGAGATTCCTTTAATCTAGGTATTCCAACATTTAATAATCCACTCACCATTTCCTCTTCTGCTGGAGCAATTGGTGGAGCAATTGTTGTTCAGAATACAACATACTTCCCAAGCGCGGGATATTTGTTCACTAGTGGCGGAACAGTTATTCAATATACTGGCAAGACTTCCAACCAATTCACTGGTTGCACTCTATACAGTGGTCCAAACGCTATTGCAAATGGAGATGAAATCATTCCGTTTACAATCTCCTAAATAACTGCATAAATATAAATAACTTTGGCACAATACACGTCGGAAAAAGAAACCAATGGCTGCTATCATCTCTGATAAATTTAGAATTTTTAATGCCAAGCAATTCCTAGAATCGCTCAGTGAAGGCGCGAACGATGCTGCGGTCAATGATCGCACTTTCCTCTACTTCTTCGTAGGTCGCCCCCAAGCATGGCAAGTATATGTAGAGACCGTCTCTACATCAACAGGAACCCTCACAGTGGGTAACGAACTCTATGCTGGTGCCAATTATGGCGCTGCAACATGGAGAGGAACAATCGAAGCGGTTTACTCCAACTCCGTTTTACTAAGCGGAATCTTTGGATCAAACGGAACTGCTTCTGCTCCTGCTCTAGGTTCTACTCTAAGTGAGTGGGACGGTGCTGCAAACACTGGAGTTAATGTTAAGTCTGGTGTATATCGCTACGCTACGGAAGATGCACCACCACTTCCTCTAGACAACCAAACAGAGAAGTTCTCTGTATACGACGATATTATTGCTGCCAAGAGAGTTACTTCCGCAAATGCTCGTGCTGTTGTCCGTCGTTACAACTGGGATCTAGTTGCTAACCCTAAGTATGACATGTGGAAACCTGACTACTCTGCTACTCCTGCAGGTGGTGGTCAAGTTGGTAAGCAAACCGCAAATAACTATGACTCCATTGGAGAAGCTAAGTTCTATGTAATGAACACCTCCTACGAAGTATTTAAGTGTCTCTATAACGGAGAAAATATTGCAAATCCATCTGGACAAAACGCAACCGTAGAACCTGCTACTACAGCAGCAGGTTATGATGCTGGTACTGGAATCTTTACCGAACCATCTGGTGCAGGTTACATTTGGAAGTACATGTTTACACTTCCTACTGATGATGTTCTGAAGTTCCTTTCTTCTGACTTCATGCCAATTACGCTTCCTTCTGAAGCTACCAGAACTGCTACCGCTGGTCTTGCAGTTGCAGGTGCTATTGATGTTGCTCTAGTTGAAGACGCTGGAACCAACCTACCTGCTTCTCAAACTCTGTTCACCTCAGTTAAAGGTGATGGAACAGGTGGTGTACTTCAGATTACTACCACTGCTGGTGGCGCAATCGATACCGTAAGCGTTGCTGCTCGTGGATCTGGTTACACTTATGCAAATGTAATGGTTTCTAATGGAAACCTATTCAGCGATCAGGGATTAACTTCCGCAGTTGCTTCGACTAATGCACTAGGTGGAATTGAAGTAATTCTTCCTCCTAAGGGCGGTCATGGTGCTGATGCTGACCTAGAACTTAATGCAAAGCGTGTTATGACGAACATTCGTCTAACCTATGCTGAAGGTTCTGGAGACTTCCCTGTAGACAACGACTTCCGTAGAATCGGTCTAGTAACTGATCCAGAGAACTATGGAACAACTGACAAAGCAACCTCTTCTACTCTGAACGGTCTGTATGCAGTTAAGATCACTGGAACGACTGCTGATTACATTTCTGACGAATTGATTACTCAGACTCGTGCAGATGGTAACATTGCTAAAGGAACTGTTGTATCCTGGACTCTAGATAACGGATCTACTACTGATGGTATTCTTAAGTATTATCAGTCTCCTGATCAACATCTTCACAACGGTCAAGTATACGACTTTGAAGCAAATGGTGCTGTAGATGTTACTGGTGCTGCTTCTGCTGCTGACGGTAATGTAGACACAACGGTTAACGGTGCTCTAGAAGGCATTACTCTAACCAATGGTTTAGGAACTCCAGAAATCAAGAACAATTCTGGTGACATTATCTACATTGAGAACAGAAGACTAATTACTCGTGCTCCTGACCAGATTGAAGATATCAAACTTGTTATCGAATTCTGATTCAAATACATATTTAAAAGTCCCCCGAGCAATCGGGGGATTTTTTTTAACTCTATAAATACTAGGGACTAGATACTAGTATTTGGCGGAGTACGATGCCACAGAAGACGAACCTAAATGTAAATCCTTATTATGAGGACTTTGACGCGAGTAAGAATTTTTATAAGATTCTATTCCGTCCTGGATACTCTATTCAAGGAAGAGAACTAACCCAAGTTCAATCAATCCTACAGAACCAAATTGAAAGTTTCGGTAAGAACACTTTCAAGCAAGGTGAGTTGGTTGTTCCTGGTGAGGTTGGTCTTAATAATAGATTAGACTATGTAAAATTATCCTCTGTTTCTGAAGTAGCAGTGAACGAGGATGGTTCTATTGTATTCAGAAAATATGACATTTCTCAAATTGTCGGGAGACAGTTAAGAGGTCTAACTTCTGGCGTTCTTGCTAACTTAGTAGCAGTACAAAAGTCAACAGAAACTAGTGCAGATACTCTGTTTGTCAACTACCTGTCTAGTGGTAATGCAGGTAATGAAAATACTTTCAGACAGGGTGAGACTCTAGAAGTTGTAAATGGTGTCAATACTCCATTATTGGTAGTTGGAACTGATGGAAGTGTCCTACCAACTACTGTTACTGTAGTCGATCCAGATACACAGGTAGAAACTGTCTTATCGAGTCCAGCAATGGGATTCGCTTCTGCTGTCAAGGTAGAAGAAGGTGTGTATTTTGTTAATGGTTACTTTGTAAGAAATGATGAAGAACTATTCGTCATTGATCCATATTACAATGCACCATCCGCAAAAATTGGATTTAAGATTGAAGAGAAGATTGTAACTCCAGAAGAAGATCCAACTCTATATGATAATGCAGCAGGATCTTCTAACTTCTCTGCTCCTGGTGCTCATAGACTCAATATCTCTTTAACATTAGAAAAATATAGTCTAGAAGAAACCACTGATAAGAACTTTATCAAGATTCTTACTGTTAAGAGTGGTGTAATTCAAAAACAAATTAAAGCAGCAGAGTATTCCTTAATTGAAAATACTCTAGCTAAGAGAACTTATGATGAGTCTGGCGATTATGTTGTAGATCGCTTTGACACAGAGGTAAGAGAGTATTATCAGAAAGACGGCAACAACGGAATCTATGCTGCCGATGACAACAATCTTGTAAATGGACTAAGCATCCAAGACGCATCTCAAAAGATGGTTGTTGATGTTGGTCCTGGTAAAGCATACATCAAAGGATATGAGATTGTCAATAAAGAGACAAAGAGTATTGTACTCAACAAAGCAAGAGAAACTGTAGACGCTGAAAACGTTACTCTCAAGACTTCTGGTCTTCCTACCTATCCTATTACTAATGTATTTGGATCCGTTCCATTCAACGCAGACGGTGCTGATCTAACAGCATATCCAGATCTGAATCTGTATAGAACATATAATGATGGAACTATCGGACAAAATATTGACTTTACTGGTGCTTCCGTAGCAGATCCTACTAGAACTGGTGTAGAAACTAAGTCTACTGTTGATAGAAGAGGAGATCTCTTTACAGATGATCAAGCAATTAAGACTATTACTGTAGATATTACAAAGAGTAACTTAATTGATAAAATTAATACTACTAATAATCTAGCATTCTCTGATTGCTGTGATTCTAATGGAAATCTTCATGTAGTATTCACTTATGATGGTGGATCTCCAGAAACATTCAAGACATTTAAACTAATTGGTTTCTCTGTTAAGTATAGACCTGATATCCTAGCAGCAAAAAGATATGCTGAACTAACTGTTCTTGGAAAGAAGGATGAAGTAATTGGTCTACTTAAAGAATATGACGAGGTTGATGGAGCACAAACCAGAAAACTATATCTAAGTACAGATACTTCAAACCCAGCATTAGATCCAGATGAAGTTCTTGGATATGTTGTTGACTACAGTGAGCATATTACACCTTTGATCGGTGTAGCAAAACCATCTAACTTTACATTTAAAGAGAATGGATTTGGATTCAATCCAGATACTGATACTGTTATCTCTAAAGGAAAACTGTCAGGAGGACAGTCAGCATACAATGCTATCTTTGGACTAGGATACTTTGGTCCTACATTCTATACAAAGATCGTTTTAGACGCCCCTATAGCGACTGGACAGTTCTCTAAGGGTAAGTATATCTTCGGTGTCAATAGCGGCGCTTATGGTGTCATTGAAGGCGCTACTGGATCTGCTTTTACTACAGGTAATGAGTTGATGGTTACAACTCTATCTGGAAAGTTCCAACCAGGAGAAGTAATTAGAGAAGAAGCAGATTCTCAAGGTGGAACAAATTCTGCAAGAATCGCTATCAATAATACGATTTCTCACTTCATTGTCAAGTTTAGAAGTCAAGGTTATGCTCAGGGATCTGGTATTACAATTAACGGTGTAGCATTTGATACTTCTAAAGTAGATGTAGAGTTAAACATCGATGGTAAGGTTATCTACATTGATATCAAGAATAGAAATGCATTTACACAAACATATTCTGAACCACCAAATGTTCTAGTTGATGTTGGTGCTGCTAATGTCACAGCAACTGCAAAGATTGAAGCAGTTCTCTTCAGAGACACTGTTACAACTTACACACCCGAAGATGTTAAGTCTTTTGGTTGTGCATTTGGTTCTGGTGGAAGCAATACATTTACTGCTGACATTGAATCTGCAAAGACTCCATTTGCAAAACTAACTCCTGTTACTGACTTTACATTCACAGGAACAGCAGGTTTCAAATTCTTGTCTTGCAACGGATTCAATGGAGACACCACCACCTTCCTAAAAGCAGGTGACTATGTTCAGTTTACTGGTGATGATGGTTTCACAGAGAAAGCAATGGTTCTCTATGCAACCAAACCTGAGGGAACACTCAAGTCTAGAATTTACTTAGACACTGTGTTACCTTCAGATGTATCTAATGGTTCTGTTGTTAAGGTTGGTTCTATTATCGAGAACGGAAATAAAGGTTCTCTAATTTATCCTACTGGCGGAAGTCAGGTATCGTCTATCTCCCAGGGAACTGACGACTCTAAGATTACATTCTTCTATAGAAAAGATTTCATCACAGAGTCTTCTGGTAGTGGTGGTAATATTACCTTTACTGCTCAGTTGCCATTTGGTACACAAAGATTTGCTAAGTTTACACCAGAAAACTTTGTAATGACTGTATTGGATGCAGGATCTGCTACCAATGTTGCAAAAGGTGATGTTATCTACTTGACTGAAGATGACATCATTGCAGATAATACCACAGATGTTACTAGTGGTTTAAATGCGGGTAGTGTACAGGTTTCTCTACCAACAGAGTTCTTTGGTACATCTACAACTCCATTCCCTAAACTAAAACTAAGCGCAACTCTAGAGCTAAGTAAAGCAAGACCTAGAATTAAGACTTCTGTTACAAATAAGAGAGTTCTAATTAAGTCTGTTGGAGATAGAGTTGTTCCTATTAGAGGAGAAGACTTTGATACTGAGGATACTTCAGTAGCAACATATTCTGATATCTACAAATTGAGATATGTTTATGAAGGAACATCTTCTGCTCCTCCAGTCATTGATACTGCAGGCAATCTAGTTACTGGTATTGATGTAACTGAAAGATTTACATTTGATGATGGTCAAAGAGACACTTTCTATGATGTTTCTAGAATTGTTCTAAAACCAGGATTTGATGCACCAGTAGGTCAACTAGTAGTTGCATTTGATTACTTTGAGCATTCTCAGGGTGATTTCTGCACGGTTGATAGTTACTTGCATGAAGCAGGTGTAACACTAGATGAAATTCCATCGTTTAACTCTGCAGTACATGGTATTGTATCACTCAAGAATGTATTTGACTTCAGACCTAAGGTAGATTCTACTTCTACGCTTACTGGTTTCCAAGATCAATCTTCTAGAGAGATTATTATCAGAAACTTTATTGGAAGTGGTGGTGTTGCATCTGTCATTCCTGCTCCAGACAAAGGTCTTGAGTATACATTCAAGTTTACTCAAACTGAATTCTTGAATAGAATTGATGGTATCTATCTAAACAAAAAAGGAGAGTTTGTTCTCAAGGAAGGCAATTCTTCCCAGAACCCAACAAAACCAGAATTGATTGATGACGCAATTCCTCTCTACTACTATTACATTCCTGCATTCACTACTAGCAGTAGAGATGTAAGAATTACTCCAGTGGACAACCGTCGTTACACAATGCGTGACATCGGTAAACTAGAGAAGCGTATTGAGCGTCTTGAATATTATACCACACTTAGCATCCTAGAGCAGCAAGCTCTAAACATGCAGATCAAAGACTCTATTGGTTTAGACAGATTCAAGACTGGATTTGTTGTTGATAACTTTGAAACTCATCGCATCGGTCAAATTTCTTCTGATGATTACAAGTGTTCGATTGACACACAGCAATCTGTAATGAGAGCACCTAACAAGGAAGACTCTTTCTTACTCAAAGAAATTAACAAAACAGATGATCAAAGATTTGTTGATGGATATGTAAGAAACGGTGATATGGTAACTCTACCATTCACAGAACTAAAAGTTCTTGGAAATGATTTTGCAACCAAGACTATTAATCCAAACCCATTTGTAGCACTACAGTATGTTGGTGATGGAGCACTCTCCCCAGAGATTGATTCGTGGTACGATCAGTCTGTAGAACCACTAATTGTTGATAACAATACTGGATTGTATTCTATCTTTATTGCAAAAGAAGATACAACTGAAACATTCTCCAGTATCTTTAATTCTTTTGTAATTAACTGGGTTGGCACATCTGGCACTTTCGGAAGTATTACTTCTCTTGGAACTACAAACACCGAGCAGTCTAATGCTCAGGTTACTGTAGCAGCAACAGCAAGTAGTTCCAATGTAAGTCCTGACAACAATGAGATTGGTAAAGGAATCTCTAGCGACTCTGATGAGAAGAGTTCTGTTGCAACTTCACTGAAGTTCTATGCAAGATCTACTGCAGTTAAATTCACAGTTAAGAGACTAAAACCATTCACAAGAGTATATCCTTTCTTGGATGGTATTGATGTTTCTAGATGGACTAATGCTGATTCTAGATATAGCGGAGTTGCAGGAAACTCTTTGATTGGTTTCAATTCCCCAATCAATACTGATGAGAATGGAAATGCTAGTGGTATTATTCTAATTCCTGCTGGATATCCACCAACAGAAAATGCAACCTGGACTGGTGATGTAAAAACACTATCTTATGATTTTACTCAACCAATTGTAAGAATTCCAACAGGAATTAAGACAATTAGATTTACTTCTAGTGCCTCTAATGCTGCTAAAGATACTGTAGATACCTATACAGATCTTAAGTTCTATGCTACTGGCAAATTACCACAGAACCCAGCAAGCATTACATCTACATCTCCTGCATTCTTCAAAGCAAATGAGGGTATTCAGAAGATCGATAGCGTTACTGATGTAGAAGTTAAACCAAATCCACTTGCACAGACATTTAGTATTGATTCGTTTGATGGTGGTTTATTTGTAACTAGTGTTGATCTATACTTCAACTCTAAGAGTGATAGTGTTCCTGTAAGAGCATATCTTACAAATACAGAGGCAGAAAAACCTGCTAAGCATATTCTTCCTGGTGCAGAAGCAACTATTAATCCAGAAACTAAGATTCGTGTATTTACAAACGGAACTACAACACTAAAAATTGGAGAATCCATCACTGGTGCTCAGTCTGCTTGTAGTGGACCTTTACTAAAAGTATTAGACTCCACAAATATTGAAGTTTCTGCTTCTGCTAATGGAAATGTAATTCTTTCCAATGATCAGGTTTACACCTTGGTTCTATCTAATCACAATGGAAGAGAGTTCAGGCAGAATGAAAATCTAATTATTGAATCTGTAACTTCATTTAATAATGAAAATAATGCTCAGTTAGCAGTAACTATTGCTAAAGATTCTGGAACTGTTTCTAGTCTGACTGTTTCTAATACAGGTGCTGGTTATGAGTCTGCTTTCTTGACATTTGAAAGTCCTCAATTGTCTGGTGGTAGTCAGGCAAGTGGAGCTGTTAAGATTTCAGGTGGTAGAATCTATTCTGCTAATGTAGCACTAGGTGGTTCTGGATATACTTCCCCACCTGCTATTGTCGTCAAGGGTGTTGGACAATCAGCAGCAGGCGCTGTTATTACTGCAAATATCACTATCGATAATCCTGCGGTTAAGATGGGTGTTGCTGTTGACACAGGAGAGGCAACTAATTCTACAACTCCAACCAAGTTTAAGTTTAAGAATCCTGTCTATTTGCAGAATGATGTAACTTATGCACTAGTTATTGAGACAGATTCTACCGAGTACAAACTCTGGGCATCTAGACTAGGTGAAACAGAGATTGTTACCAGTTCTCCTGTAACTACACAACCTCTACTAGGTTCTGTATATAAAGCACAAAACACAGACAACTGGACTGAAGATCTATTTGAAGATCTTAAGTTTAATCTATACCGTGCAGAATTTGATATCACCAGACCCGCAAATCTCAAACTTTCCAATGAAGTTCTTGGTTTAGAAAGTCTTAAATTGAATCCAATTGAGACCAGCGGTGTTTCGGATCAGAATGCAACTGCTGAACTATTCAAACTCAATAACAAATATGTAAAAGTATACCATAAGAATCATGGTTTTGAAGACCGTGGAAATTCTTATGTCTTCATGTCAGGAGCAGATGGTGTAGGTGGTGTTTCAAGCACCCAATTAAACACAACTCTATTCCAAGTCAAGAATGCTGGTATTGATACTTACAATATTATCAATGCAACAACTGCTGCTTCTAGTGTTAAAGGTGGTGGTAGTTTAGTTCTTGCATCTTTCAATAGAAAATTTGAAAGACTATACCCAAGAGTTAGTTATTTGTCGTTTAGCGGAACAACTATTGATTCTACTGTAAGAACCACAAACATTGTTCCTATTGATTCTGACACCAATGTTTATACATCATATTCACAAACAGGATATGAGAAAACTTTCTTGAATGAAATTCAATACTTTACAAATCAGAAAGTTATTGCTTCTAACATTAACCAAGTTATGAATAATCTAGATAATTCTCTAGAGTATAAAATTGACTTCCGTTCTGATGTCTCATACCTGTCTCCTGCTTTCGATCTTTCTTCTTCCTCTGTAATCACTTCTACAAATAGAATTGAAAAAGCAGCAGGTAGTGAGACAAGATTTGGTAGAAGAGATCAAGTATTAAAACTCAAAGAAGTTTATGAGTTTGGAACAGGATCTTTGACTGGTGGTGACATTGAGGTAGGAGATTCTATTGAAGGATCTAACTCTAAGGCAAAAGGAATTGTTGTTGCTAGAGCAACAGTTAGTGGTACACCAATTGTAACGGTAAGAATTTCTACTGTAAATCCTTTCGTCAAAGGTGATACGCTATCAATTTCTGGAGAAACAATTACACCATCTATCACTACCGACCCAGTTAAGATTGAGTTTGGTGGCACCGCTGGTCCTGTAATTATTGCTAATGGTGCAACTATCAAGGCAAGAGATGTTGGTCTAACGAATACATTCGATGCTAAGATTGAAGGTAAAGTTACATTCTTTGATATTAAGAATCAGACTATCACGGTCAAGAATGATAAGAAACCATTTGGTTCCACAACATTCACCCAAAGCATTTCCGAAGCAGCAATTGTAGAACCTTCAATTGCTAGGTCTGGTACTGGTGTAGAAGATATCTTCCGTGTAGGAGACATCATTCAATATACTGGTCAAGATGAAGATGAAAAAGCATATTGGGAAGTCAAAGAATTGACATATACCGATGGCGTTGACTATTCTCCAGAAAATAATTTCTCAAATAGTTCTTCTCTTGCTAAGTATGTAACCAAAGAAATTTCCATTGGAAACCCAGGAACTTCTATCAATGTCAAGTTGACTGCAAATGTCAAAGACATTGAAGACATTCAAGTATTGTTTAGATATAAAGAGTCTTCCAGTCAAGAATCTTTTGATGTTATTGAATATCAATACTTCAATGGAACTGGACTACCAGATGTTCCAACAGTTGCAACTTCTACTAACACTATTTCTAGTGTTGTCGAGAAGCAAGAATCTTATCAAGAATTAGAATATAGTGTAGCAGATCTACCTGAATTCTCATCTTTTGGAATTAAGATTGTCATGAAGTCTGATAATCCTTCTTATGTTCCTAAGATTCAGGATATGAGAGCTGTTGCTTCTTATTGATTTCCGCGCATGGGTTATATCAAAGTCAAAGGACATGACGGTCTCGTAAGAGACGAAAACACAGGTGCCATCATCATTCGAGACAATTCTGCCATAGAAGGTAGAAGGAAATCGAAGCAGCTAAGTTCCGCGTTGGAAGACATAAATACATTGAAGAATGAAGTCTCTGAAATCAAGTCCCTTCTGCGCGAGTTAATAAAAAATGCCAGCAATTAATGTAGCAAGAACTGATACCTTTGAACTACAAAGGCAAAAGATTAACCAAATCGGTGATCAAATTTTTAACATTACACAGGGTGGAAGTGATCTATCGACTGGTAATTTAAAACTTGGTGATGGATCATTAGCAGCTCCATCACTAGCTTTTGTTAATGATGAAAAATTAGGTATCTATAGAGTAGCATCTAATGTTCTTGGATTCGCTAGTAACTCTAAGAAGGTATTAGATGTTGAGTTAGAAGGATTAAAATCTTTCAAAGATTTTTCTGTTGTCAGAAATTCTCTGTCAAATAGCAGTATCAGTCTTACATCTGGTGGACAGAATTATGATGTAGGATCTTATACTGCAATTCCTATTGTTGGTGGTTCTGGTAGTAATGCTACTGCAGATATTACTGTAATTGGATTCTCTGGATCAATTACAAATAGTGGAGATGGATATCCTGGTGGAGGATACTTCGATCAAACACTGACTGGTGGAAATGGTAGTGGCACAACTGCAGATTATGATGTAACCCTTATCCAAGGAACTGTAACAAATCCTGGTAGTGGATATGTAGAAGCAATTTATTCTGATGTTCCACTAACAGGAGGTAATGGATCTGGAGCAACTGCAGACATTGAAGTAAATGATGTTGGTGAAGTAATTGACTTTGTTATTTCTGCTGAGGGTGATGGTGGATACAACCAGAATGATGTACTTTCTGTAAATAATGCCGATCTTGGTGGACAGGGTGCTGGTCTTGCCTTTACTATTACAAATAACCCAGGAACAGTTGAGTCTTTTACAATCACCCAATATGGAACAGGGTATCAAGCAGGAGATGTATTAACTATTCCTGGCACAGGTTCTCCTGCATTTGCTTATACTATTGATTCTATTCAACCAGTATCTGCTGTTAGTATCAACGGCGCAGGTGTTGGTTATAATACAGGAGATGTATTAAGCGTAGACCCAACTGCACTTACTCAACAAATTTCATATACTGTAAAAGTTATTGCAACGCAAAAGTTAACTTTTTCAAATACTGTTCCAGATACGAGATTTTCAAAAGGAGATACCCTGAAGGGTATTGATGGTGCAGCAATTGGCACATCATTAGGTGCAATTTACACAGGAACTCCTGGACAACAATTCCCCAATGTACAGTTAGATGATGGTTCTGGAACTGGATTAATTCTAGATTTTGAAGTTGATGGAACTGGTGAACTAACAATTTCAAATACTGATTCAGCAGGTTTCAATTACACTCAGGGACAGCAAATTTCTGTTCCTTCAAGTGATGTTGGTGGTATTACAGGTGTTGTAGTAAATGTTGACACTGTTTCTGTTCGTGCTGAAGTTTCTTGCCTAGCAGTGTATTCCACTGGTGGAAATATTGATTACATTGTAATCGAAGAAGATCCAGATTTGACTGCTGGTGAACTAATTGACCTCGCAACAGGTGGTTCATTAGCAACTGCAGGTACTATCGCAACTCTTGATACTCAAAATCAATATTTGCTAGATGATGGAACGACAGTTGGTCCCAACAATGATCCACAACCAGTTGCTGATACATATCATCCAAACCTAACACTTTACTCTGGAAATACTTATCTATTTGATCTTGGAGACAGTTCTGTTTCTGGTCACCCATTTGCGTTGTCAGAAACCCCAGATGGTATTCATACATCATACACACAAAATTCAGTAACATTAAATACCAATTCTGCAACAATTACTGTTACAGACACTACAAATATTCTTGTAGGAATGCCAGTAGCAGTTACTGGTGGTACAGGTACACTAGATTCTGCTACAGTAGTACAAAGTGTTGATAATGCTAATACTATTACTCTATCAGTTGCTCCACTAGTAAATGGAACTGCAAATCTATCGTTTACTGGTTACGAGTATACTACTGGTGTTGTAAAAACTGGAAATATCACACTAAAAGTAACTGATACAACACCCAACTTATATTATTATTGTGGGACGCACTCTGGAATGGGTGGCACATCTCCAGACTTCGATGTATTGCCATCAGATACCAACAACCCTAAGGTATTTGGTTCTGGTTTCTCATTCACTGCTACAGATATTGATTCGGCAATTGCAGTTAGTTTAGATGTAGACGCAGGTGTTATTACTGGCAATTCTCTATCTGCAGTTTCTGGACAAGTACAAACTTTTGAAGCTACCGTTTCACTAACAACACCTACTATCAGCACAACAGATATTACATGTGCTACTTTAGGTTCTACAAATACGATTGTAGCAACTGCTGCGAACGGCATGTTTGTAAATGGAAACTTTACTGTTGGTTCCAACCTTACTATTACCGATTCAAATGGTAACATAGAAACTAGTGGAGAAATCAAATCTACTGGTTCCTTTAATTCTGATAATAGAGTTAAGTTACAGGGAGATACTTTATCAGCATTTGCTGGAAACAATATTAATCTCACAGTTACTGGAGAAAATGTTGTTCGTGTAAATGGAACATCTGCACTGGGTATTCCATCTGGTACAGAACTCGATAAACCAACAACAAACTATAACGGATATATCAGATTCAATACTGATACAACTCAGTATGAAGGTTATAGTGAATCAACTAGTTCCTGGTCATCTCTTGGCGGTGTAAGAGACATTGATGGCAACACTTATATTATTGCTGAAGCAACGGTAGGTGCAAATGACAATACACTATACTTCTATAATGATAATGTAAATACACTACAATTAGGAACTGAGTTCTTAGACTTTAGAAGTGTTAAGAAAATTTCTTCTGCTAGATTAGGACTACCAAATTATTCTCTGTGGACACCTGGAGCAGAAACTTCTGTTGGAGACTATATTAAGTTTAGAAATAATCTATACGAAGTAACAGGAATTGTAAACCTAGGTCAACTTGCTGGAACTGGACAGGAACCTGTACACACCTCAGGAGTTGTTACAAATGGAGATGCTCAGTTAACATGGTACTCATCTTCTGTGTCTCCTCTTTCGTTTACAGAAGTAGAGGAGTTGAGAGTAGCACCAGATAAAGACGCTGCTCTCGTAGTTAACGCATCACTAAAACTAGGTGGAACTAGCAATTTAGATTGGAATACAATTTCCACAGTTTCTGAAGACTTGACACTGAGACCAAATGGTAGTCAGAAAGTTGTTATTGATTTGAATACATCACTGGTAATTCCAGTTGGTAATAATAACCAGAAAGGAACTCCTGCTCAAGGATCTATTAGATATAATACTGATATCACCCAGTTTGAAGGATACAACGGTGCTCAGTGGTCTTCTCTAGGTGGTGTTAGAGATGTAGATGGAAATACATTTATTATTCCAGAACCTTCTCCTGGTTTTAATGATAACATTCTGTATTTTTACAACAACAATGTAAATACATTAAAGTTAACTGAAACCGTTCTAGATTTTACAAATATCGATACAGTTACTACGAGTGGAGGAAATAGTCTCGCTATCAATACACAGATAGTTACTCTAAATTCAACCGAAACTACTATCGACAATAGTGATGCTTCTTCTACATTTATTAGCACAACAAAACAATACCTAGATCTAGGTTTATCTTCTGGATTGACAGTCGATCCCGTACTTAGACTTGATGATCAAGGTGATGTTTTCTTGAATGTTGGATTTGGAACAGGAACTTTCAACGGAGTCAAAATCTTTGACGGGGATTTGAAAGAATTTGAACTAGCAGATTATGCTGTGAAGACTGATACTTTTGATTTAACAAAAGGAACAACTAACCAGTCTGCTTCTACATTATACAACAAAAACAACAATAAAGGTTGTAAAGTAACTGTCATTTCTAAAAGTGCTTCTGGTAAGAAATCTTTTGCTGAATATTCTGTCATTGATGATGGAACTGACATTTACTATACAGAAATTGGTTCTATCAATACTAATGGTGTTGATGGATTCACTGCTGCATTTGATTACAATGCAACAGATGAAACAAGAATCACTTTAACATTATCAAATGATCATGCTAATGGCGATGTGGTTTCGTTCACCGTAGTAACTCAAACAATTAAGTAAAATGGCAACTAATTTAAAACAATTTGATTCTCTTGGTGGATTTTCAGTAAATGAAACCACCGTTGTTGATGAGAATAAAAACATTAAGGATGCTAACACTTTAGAATTAAAAAATAGGTTCTATAGTGATAGTACAATCACTCATTATATTTTGCGTGGTTCTAATACCGCCACATTACAACTTGATGATGTTGGAACAAATATCACAATCGATAACTCCACCATCAATTTTATCACAGGAAATTTTCTTGGAGTAAATCCATCTGGTGTTGTTTACTCTGGTAAAATTGAAAGTACAGTTCTTTGTAATGCGATTGGAAATGTAACAACGCTATCCAGTTTAGAAACAATCATTAAAGAAGACATTCCAACTTCGGAAAGTTGGGAGATTGTTCCGTTTATGGCGACGAATAGATTTAGTTATGCCACAACCAGATCTGGAACAACTCAACTAATTAAATGGATTGTATCAACCCAGGTTGTAAGTATTGCCTGGGCTTGATGCTAAATATACTATAGGAAAAAAGTCAAGGATACGGCAGCACCATGAGTTTTAATATTAATTCCGATAAGGAAAAAATTAAGGGCGTCTCACCCCAGCTTATCGGTGAAAATGAAACTACCATCAGGATTGGTTCTGGAAGTGACGAGAACGAAGTTTTCAGAGCTCAAAAAGATCCTGTTAGCGGATTGCCAAGAATCGGTATTAATAGAACAGGCAAGAGAGTTAATGCCATTACAGTAAATCAGGGTGGATCTGGTTACACTGTTGCGCCAGCAGTTACTATTGATCCGCCACCAGCGGGTGATACTGCTAGACAAGCACTAGGTTCCGCAATTCTTGGTATTGCTGGAGAAGTCAGTGCTATCGTAGTTACCGATTCTGGTGATGGATATGCTACTGCTCCTAATGTCATCATTACTGGTGGTAATGGAGTTGGTGCAGTTGCCTCTTCTACTCTTGACACTGTTGATTTTGAATTAGATATCAATGGTGCTATCAGAACATCTACTTCTATCATTTCTGATACTGCTAGAGTCTTAAACCTAGATATTGATAACTTTGTTACTCCAGACCTAGAACTTAGAGCTCCCAATCTAAAGACATTTGCTAACAATACTGGAGTTTTATTTACTCCAAATGATACTGTTAACAAGGATGAGTTCATCTATGCTGGAACCAATTTATACCAAGCATTAAACGATGGAAAGACTGGTGGAACTCCACCAACACATAAAGATGGAATTGTAGTTAGTGGAAACGCATTAACTGCTGCTGTAGACGCTGGAGTACAATTCAAGCATATTGGTTACCGTGTTAACGATCCAAATTCTTTTCAATATAATGAGACGGGTAATGCTGGTGTCTATCCTCGTTCTATTACACCTCTATTAGGCGACAGATCCGATAAGATTGCTACCACTGAATATGTTCTAAACCTAGCAACTAATGATGTTGGTGGTCGTGTTTATGTTTCAGAACAAATTGGTTCTGACTTGAATGATGGTAGATCTGCTGTTGCTCCTGTTAGATCAATTAAGAAAGCAGCACAAATTGCATGGTCTACTCCTGGAGTTAAAGAAACTCTAATTGTTGCTGGTGGTGATTATACAGAAGATAACCCAATTTCACTACCACCCGACTGCTCGGTTGTTGGTGATAACCTTCGTCTTGTAATTATTCGTCCTGGAAACCCTGGAAAGGATATTTTCAAGTTTGGTGACAAGAACTATGTTACTGGAGTAACATATAGAGACCAAATTGACTCCCAAGGTTTATCTACAAACACATGGCGTTATGCTATGGTTTTTGATGACAAACAGAGAGTTGTTATCGATAATGAAGTTAACGGAGACTTTGGTGTTAACTTCCCAATTGGACATCAAATTATTGGTCCACAAAGATTTAGATTAGAATTTACAAGCAATACTGGTGGCAATTCTCTTGCAGCAGGAATTGACGTTGTATCACAGATTCAGGGTGCTAGAGCAAGAACAGTTGCTGTTACTTTTGATGCTATTACAGGTCAAAATGCATTTAATGATGGAACAGTTGATGTAGAGATTGTTAGTGGTGGTTTCTCTGATACAGAACCATTTACATATTATACCAGTGCCACACAAGGAGCACAAATTAATGGACAGACAGTTACTCAAACTGCAGGAGAACTACGTCTTAGGTTTACTACCGATCCAACTACAGCAATCCCTGCAGGTACAATCGTATTTCTAAATGATGTTGCTAACAGCGTATTCACTTCTGGTTTCTATGAAGTAACTGGTATCTTTACTGATAACGCTCCTTCTTATTGGGATGTAAGATTTGGAACATTACTAAATGCTCCAACATGGTCCTCTGTTGGAGAAACATTTGCTAGTGGTGTTGAGATTTACACAGCATCTACAACTAATGCACAATTTACATCTCAGTCTGCTGAATCTATTAGAGCAGAAGGTGAAGTTGTATCTACAGATTATGATGTAACCACAACTCTACCAATTAGTAGAATTGACTTTTCTTTACAAGGCGATGCTAGCATTGCCACAGGTGGTTTCCAAGAAGCACAATTTGGAAGTGCAGAAGATTTAGGTGGTGTTATTTTCTACACAAACGCTCTCACTGGCGCTGATAATACTCACGATCTTAAAGAAGGTCAAGAAATTGAGATCGAAGGTTTACCAACCAATTCACCAGATCTTTCTGCCTTCAATGGTAAGCAGAGAATTTACAAAGTTTTAGAAGATGCAGACGGTCGCTCTAGAAGATTTGTAATTCCTAAGAAGTTTCCATCTCTAACACTAGATAACTTTGATCCTGGACAATTTGCAAAAGTAAAATCTTATGCAAAGTCTATCACATTAACTCTAAGAAACTCACCAAACAAGTTTCCACTTTCTACTCCAGAAGCAAGAAGATATCAAGATGCTTGTCAGTTAATTAGAAACAACAGAGCATTTATTGCTGATGAGGTTGTAGGAAGAATTAACAAAGAATTTGCAAAAGAATACTACTCTGTATACAACTTATCTGGAAGCTCTTTCGATGTCTTCTTAGGAACCAGTTCTTTCGTTCATACTTATGTCAGTGGAGGAACTGTAACATTTGGTGGTAGTGCTTACACTATTACTGGTTTTACTTATGATAATGCAGTAACTGGTGTTGCTACTGTTACTACTTCGAGTCCAATTTCCGAATTGTCGGAAGATGATACCGTAAAACTTGCTGATATTTTAGTATCCTGCAGTAACGGACAAAAAACATATCCAAGTTTCTCTATTCCTACAGACGATGAGCAATGCCGTCAGGATGTTGAGCACTTCTTAAATGCATTAGTAAGAGACCTTGAATTTGGTACAAACCACAATATCGTAGATGCAGCTGAAAAATACATTGTCAATGGTAAGATTGCTTACATTGAAAATGAAATCATTCAGAATGTTCGTGCTGTTGAGTATGCCAGAGAACTAGCAATCTGGGCAATGGCGAACTGGAGGACAGGAACCAGATTATCAACAGAACCAATTTACACTCCTCAGTTTACCAGTCTACCTCAGTATTTTGATGATACTGTTATCACTACTACCGCAAATCAAAATGCAGACGGAACTGCATCTGATGGAAATGGTTGCTCTGATGTAGCTTCTGCTATTGATACTCTAGCATTCTTGTGGGTAGATGTTATTGCTAATAACACAAACGGTACTTATCTAGATGCTGCATATCTAATTTCTAGAAACAAACATCTCATTGCAGATCAAGCATACTTAGATACTAAGACAAAGTTTGCAGATCTGGGTCTAAACAATGTAGACGAAAGAAAATGCCGTAGGGACATTGGAATTATCCTAAACGGTCTAATTAGAGACTTGTCACTAGGTGGTAACGCTGGCATCCTAACAAATGCTGAAGCTTATTATACAGGCAACACATTAACAGGTGTTCCTGATGGAGAAATTGGTCCTACTAGATATGCATTCAAACAGGTTGCTCGTTACGCAACTGCTGCAATGCGTAACTGGACTGGAGGAAACTTTACTGATACAACTCCAAATGGAGCAACTTACAATCCTGCTTCTGGTCAAGTAACAGTAACATTCCCAGATCCTGTTACACCACTGACAACCAAAGATAGAATTGCCTTTAAAGAAGGTGCAATTACATTTAGTTGTTCTGATAATGGTGGTGGAAATCATGCATCACCAGAAAGATTTGATTCTAACTTCGGTAAAGACTATGCAATCACCAATGTAAACTCTGCTGGTGGTAACACAACCGTAACTTGTACTGTTCCAACTGGAGGAACGGCACAGTCTGCACACACCTTTGTTAGTGCTTTAACAGATGGTACTGTACTAATCTACGATACAGTAGAGACATGCTCAGCAATTCCTAAGTTTGTAGATTGGAATATCCTTCTAGATTCTACTGCAGCTGCACAAGCAATTAAACTAATCACCCCAACTACTGCTACCTACGACCCAGCAACAGGTGATTTTGTAATTACTTCTGCTGGTCATGGACTCACTACTTCTGATGCAATTAGACTCGCACCAGAAAGTTTTGTGTTTACTTGTGCCATGGATGGTAACAAGACAGAGCACTATTTGCCTGAAGTAAATCAACCTGCATACGGAACTACTCTAGCAATTACAGCAGCAACAACAAATACATTTACTGTTAATGTTGGTGCATCTGGTCCTGATGTACAATTCACACCAACGGGTGCTACATACGATCCAGCAACAGGTCTGATGGTTCTTACCATTGGATCTCACACCTTGAGTGTTGGTGAAGGTGTTGTTCTTGACGACAATTCATTCACATTTACATGTGATATGGATAATGATCAATCACAGAAGACTTATCCTCGTCCTGGTATTGATCCTTTTGCTGGCAAGTCTATTCCAATTGCTGCTAGAACAGATACAACTATTACTCTAGATGTAGGTAAGTCTGGTCCCAACAAGTATTTTACTCCTAGTGCTGCTAACTACGATCCAATTAGTGGTGACATGACAGTCACTGTAGGTCAGCATGGTTTGGGAGTTGGACGCAGTGTTGTACTGGAAGATAATTCTTTCACTTTCCTATGCGACTATAATGGCGACAATTATCAAACGCCTAAGACCTATCCTCGTCCTGGACAAGACCCATATGCTGGTCAATCAATTGCAATTACTGCAGTTGGAAGCACTGGACATACACCAACAGATGTAATTTATGATCCTACTGCTGGAGACATTGAGTTTGTTTTGGCGAATCATGGATTCGTAAGTGGTGATTATGTCTTAATTGAAGATGATGCAATTACACTCTCCTGCACATTAGATAATAATGCAACTAACCACACTTATCCAAGATCTCATGATTATGGAAGTGGTAGATGGTTTGCACTCGAAGAAGTAACCACAAATACATTTAAGATCAAGGGTCTACCAATTCCAAAAGATTGTTCTCCTCACACATTTGTTTCCTTTGCAGCAAATGGACTAAGGCGTCAAGACGGAACATTTACAATTAATGTTGGTAATGGTGGAGTATCTACATCTGCACACACCTTTGTATCTGCTACAGCAAATGCTATTAAGCATGAACCACAAACAGATCATACATTTGTCAGTGCTTCAGCAAATGCAGTTAAACATCTACCACAGTCTGCACATACATTCAAGAGAGTAGATGGAAATGCTGTTGCAGCATTTAATAGTACAAGTGGCGGTCCTGCATGTTCTGGTGTCGAACAAACTATCGATACAGAAATGGATCTGTTGGATAGTGTTCTTAAGTATGCTTCAGACCCTGCAGGTGGCACACAACCAGGATCTGTAACTAAGACATACGGAACTCTATTCGATACCTCTAATGTCAAGACATATCCTGATAGTTACATCTATGATACACAGGGTGTCAGAATGGCAGTTCGTGCTGACTTCGATGATTTCCCAATCATTGAAGCATCACCATACACACAAAATGCTTCTGTTATCTCCGCTCTTGGTGGCGGTGGTGCTGAAATTGATGGTAATAAAGTCAAGCAACCAAACTCTCCTTTCCCAGGTCTAGAACCAGACGGAAGTGCAACATTCCCCAACCAAGGTAAGTCCATGGTTGCGGCAGCATTTACCGTTGTTTCTCAGAACGGTACTGGATACATTATCAAGAATGATGGTTATGTTCAGTTGGTTTCTGTATTCTGTATCTTCTGTAAAGATGGTGTTGTTGCTGAATCTGGTGGTTATGCATCGATTACAAACTCCGCTACTAACTTCGGACAGTTTGCACTGAGAGCAAATGGATTTAGAGCTGAGTCCTATACATTTGATAGAGCGACTATTCAATCTATCAGTCAAACTGCTGCTGGTAGAACTACTCTTACTGTTGCTGGTCTAGGAAGAGCGCCACTAGAGCACTATATTCTAAAAATTCCTGGTTATAAAACACAGGCATCTAACATTGAGTATTTCATTGATGCGGTTGGTGCTGTCTCTGCTGCTGCTCCATATACGGCAACAATTACAGTTGCAAATGGTGATGGCAATGATCCATTAGAACTAATTAGAGAAAGTGACAACACTGCAATTAGTGGATTAACTGCTCTGCAGCAAGAACTAACACCATCTGGATCAGCTAACGCTACTCTTAATTTACACAGACCATCTATTGTTAACTCTTCTTCTCACACTTGGGAATATGCAGGTGCTGGTACTGACTATAATGCACTACCAGAAAACGGCGGTACTAAGATCGAAGAGTTTGAGCAAGTAGATGGTCCTAACCAGAACTATGGTCGTGTTTATGTTTCTGGTACTGACGAACTAGGTGACTTCAAAGTTGGTACATTCGCAAGAATTGAAAACAGAACTGGTGCTATCACCTTCACAGGTACGGTTACCATTTCCGAAGTTGAATTCTTGAAACTGAAGGGTGGCACTGTTGTTGTTACTGGATTCTCCTCTGACAATACACTCGGTGGAGCAAATACATCTGACTCCAAACTGCCAACACAGAAGGCGGTTAGAGACTTCATCACCAACAACCTTGGTGCATACATCAACAAACCATATTCTACAAACGCAGTTCCAAGATCTCTGGTTGAACTTACTGACTCTGGTAAGATTTCTCTAGACCAGATTCCTGCACTAAGACCATTCAGTGTCTTCACAGTTGCTGATCAAGCAGGAAGACTTGCTCTAGAAGGAGCACTTGCAGGTGACATTGCTATTCAGCAAGACACCCAAAGTTCATTCATTCTGAACAATGATAATGATAGCTTGTTCTTAGGATTTGCTGTAGATCCAAACCTTGCATTTACTATTGGTGATCTATACACAGGAACTCCTAGTGGCGGTGTTCTTCAGGCAACTGAATATAGAACAGGTGTTGTCTATCAAATTAATATTACTAACGGTGGTGCTGGATATACAACTACTCCATCTGTTACTATTAGTGGAGGAAATCCAGCAGCTGGTGCAGTTTCCGCAACAGCAGAATGTTCTATTGCTAGTGGACAAGTTGTATCTATTACAGTTACTGTCAACAATGGATACCTTGGCGGTTTTGGATACACGACCGCTCCAACAGTAACTATTGCTGCTCCACCCGCTGGTGGTACTTTGGCAACAGCATCTGCTTTGATTGAAAGTAGATTGTATGGCGATATTATTAACAATATCAAAATTGCAGACACAGATACAATTGCTGACGATACTACTCCAACAGCAAATGTCGTTAATATTACTAGATCCGTTAACACTTCGTCGAGTGATATAACTAACTGGGTATCTCTTTCTGCACAGAGTGTTAATATCAATGACCTTACTTCAACACCTGGAAATGTAATTAGTTCTACACTACTAGGTACTGGTTCTGCAAACTCCTTCTCGTTCTTGAGAGGTGATACGAAGTATGCACCTGCTGTACAAACAGTCAAAGGAACAGAAAGAAGATACTTTGGTAAACTATATTCTCAGGCAACTCAAGGTTCTAGTCAGTTAATCTTTGAAGACATTGAAGTTCTGAATGATATTGTTGTTGGTCATGATGTAAGCGAAAGTGTAACTGGTATTCAAGCGAGCACGGTTGTTAACGGGTTTGCTTCTACTGGTGGACTGACAACTGTTGCTTTAAATAATCCTATTGCAAGTGGAGTAACAATTGCTGCAGGAACATACATTGAATTCTTCCGCAGTCCATCTCCTATCAAAATTGATTCTATCAATACCAAGGGAGACTTTGTTGCAGAAATTCTAATTGCAAATCCTGGTAGTGGATACACGCCAAATGATTATAGAAATGTACCATTGACTGGTACTGGTGTTGGAAGTGGAACTGGATTAGAAGCAAATATTATTGTTGGTGCTGGTGGAACTATTGATAGTGTAACCATTACAAATGGTGGTGAAAACTTCACTGCATACCAAGACGCCACTGTCAATGGAGACTTCACAATCACAACTCCTGCGGTACTAGGACCAGGAAATAGTGGAGTTCTAGAAGCAAAAACAACTACTTCAACTAGATCTCATGGTTTCGTTGGTTTGGATGTTGATAGAGTTACTGATGCAACAATTTCTGCTGACCCATTCGGTACATCTGGTGTTGCAAGATTCCTCAAATCTCAATTTATCCATGGATCAAACGGATCCATCACAATCAAAGACCAATCAAATACAATTAGTAGTGGTCTAGATGCTGACTTGTTAGATGGTCTACAAGGAACCGATTATCTAGATGGTGCAAACTTCTTCGATGATTCTATCACACCTGATAAAATGCAGAAGGGTGTTGATTATGATTTCAATGTAGACGGTTCTTCTGGATCTACTGATAAACTCAATACGATCAATCAGAACCCATCATCAAACCCAGATCCTTTTGAACTCAAGCAAGGTCTAGCACTTAGAACAATCTTCGATACTGCAGACGGATTAGCAACTGCTTATCCATCTGTTGTTTCTGGAAATCCTAGTGCTGCAAAGCACTTAGTAATGTCAATTAGAACAGATGGTAACAGTTCTACTATTGATGGTGGTGGTGTAAGACAACTTGCATTTGGTAATGACGATAATGTCTATCTCCGTGGTTCTGGTGCTACTCTAAACCAGTGGTCAAACTGGTATAAACTATACCACAATGGAAATGATGGTATCAATAGTGGTCTCGATGCTGATCGTCTTGACAATAAGCAAGGAACTTGGTATCAAGAACCATTCAATCTAAATGCAGTTGATCCACTAACTAACGATCCTCAGCAAATTTGGGAAACGCATCTTCCTAGATTCCTAGATGAAACTAGATTTAGAAATAAAATTAGAATCAGAACTTTCTCTGGAACAGATGTAGCATATGCTATTTTCTTTAGAAAGGCATTAGATATTAGTGCTACAGGTCAATATAAAGCAACTGCTGCTCTAAATCTATATGATATTGGAGATAACAACCTTGGAAACTTCACTGTTGATACTCCAATTGTATACACAGATGCAAATGATTCCACAAACAATTATACCATTCTGAAAGGAAGACTATCCAGTGGTGGAACATTTACTGGTGCTACTGCATTAGGAACAGCAAATGATCATGAAGATTTCGATGCATATGCATTGGATGATAACAACATCATGTATGAACCACTAGATTTAGGTAATGATAGTGGTGATGGATATCTGAGACTTGGTAGAAGAGATAATCAATCATCTAACCCATACATTGATTTTAATAGTTCCGCTGCACCTGCCCTAGATGGTTCCAGTCAACCAACTTATAATGCAAGAATTGAAGCAGATGGTGGTAACGCTACCGAAGGATCTGGTAGTCTTAGAGTTTTTGTTAACGATGAAAATTCTTTCACTGTTAACAATAGCATCATTTGGAACGCATCCAATGTTGCTTTCAATTCTAGCAATGTTCTTTCTACAGCATCACTCAAGTCTGCCGTGATGAGAGACACCAACGGAGACTTCTCCGCTGGAACAATTACCGCTGCTTTGACAGGTGCTGCTTCAGACAATGTTCTGAAGACTGGCGATACAATGTCTGGTCTTCTAACCATTTCTGGTCTTGGTCAAGGTTCCACTGCTCTAGATGTAGATGGAGAAGTTCTATTTGATCAAAGTTTGACTGTTGGTAGTGACTTACTTGTAGACAACGGAACTCTGTTTGTAGATGCATCTTCAAATAAAGTAAGAATTGGTTCTGCCGCCGCTGGTGATCTTCAATTGACCGTTGGAAACACTGATGCAAGTTTGGGATTCCAAAGCAATAGCAGACTTGGCAATCAGCAAAGTTTCTATGCCCTACAAATTCTTAAAGAAAACAACTCTGGTGAAGCAGGTCTTGTTCTTAGACATGGTGCAACGACTGGAGGTGCAGCATCTCCTGCTGAGTGGGGTATCTCCGTTTCTAGACAAGGAGCAAATGTTGGTGATCTAATTCTAAGAACAAGAACTGGTGGTTCTACTAACGAGAAGACACTAACTCTAAAAAATAATGGAGACATTGTACCAGAAATTACATCCCTAAATCTTGGTCTTTCTACTGACAGATGGGGTGCATTCCACGGAGATGAAGTTTATGCTCAAGACAAGGTTGTAATTAGTGATGCAAGTGGAAACAACGGTGCAGAACTTTACTTCAAGGGTGCAGCATCTGGTGCTGGTGGTGGTAGAAGTTGGAGAATGGGCAATGCCCTTTCTTCTGGTGTAGATGTTCTAGAAATCGCACCATCTGTTTCTCTAGGTGCTGAAGACTGGAACACCACAAATCCAACAATTGCAATGTTGGGACAGTTCAATAGAGTTGGTATTAACACCAATTCATTTGGTGGAACAGATACTACTGTTACACCTAATGTAAACAGAGTCTACACCTTAAATGTAAACGGTGATGTTAACATTGATGGTCAGTTGTTCCAAGACAATGCGGAATTTGTAACTTCTCGTTGGAATGAAGTTGGAAACAATATTTACAGAAACTCTAGAGTAGGTGTTGGTGAAACAAATCCAGCATACACTCTTGATGTTGGCGAGGACTTTACTGATACTGGAGAATCTGGACGCCTTCGTGTTCAGGGTACATCTAGATTAGAAGGAACATTAACTGTTTCTACTGGTGGTATTCAAATTACTGGAAACGCCAATCTCAAGACCTCAATTCAAGCAAACGGTCACAATCTATATGCAGATACTAAGGGTATCATTACAACTCAAGCAACCACAATTGATGAAGATGTAACAATTCCTTCTGGTGTTACTGCATATTCCATGGGCGACATTACTATCGCTTCTGGTAGAACAGTTATTGTCAATGGCGACTGGTCATTGATTGATCCTACTGTTTGATAAATATAACTATAGAAAGACTTATTTAAAATGAGTACCTTAGAAGTTGGAACGCTTATATACGATAGTATAGAAGCCAGCGGTGGTAGTGCCACATCAATACCTCTCCTCAAAATCAGGATGGGTCCTAATGGAACTAACATGACTAATGGAGGGACTACCTGGACATATAAAAATGTCTTTGATAGTGCTGAAATTAATGTTGGAAATTGGAGTTTCAACAGCAGTTCTGTTACTGTTCCAGAAAATGGATTATATTATTTGTACTGCAATATGGGGTATTTCGAGAATACTTCACAAGATACCTCATATCGCTGGACCGTATTCCATAGATTTGTTATCAATGGAACTGCACAATATGAATCTGCAAGATCAACATATTGTAGAGATTACGCTGGACACCATTCGGCATCAACTTCACTAACTACGATGTATTCTTTGAATGCTGGTGATCAAATTAGATTGCAATTCTATCATGGTACAGGATATAATGGAAATGATTGCACATTACTAAATATGAGTCACTTTTTAATCTATAAGATGGCGGAGCAATAAAATGGCATCTAATTTAACAGTAGGAACAATTAAAGCAACTACTATTCAACAGTCTAGTGGTCAGCAAGGAGGTGGAGGTTCTTCTTCTGCTGGGGGATATTTTTTATCCACCCACATGTATAAAACTGCTCTGACTGCAAACAGCAATCCAAACGATACTAGTGGATTTACTTTAAGAACTGTATTTAATACAAGTCCTCAACTCAATGTTGCTGACAGTGGAAGTTGGAGTAATGATGGTACATATATTACAATTCCATCAAGTGGATTGTATATTGTAACTACTAGTATTGCTTATAATAATGCAGCTGCAAGGGATTCTCCCAGACATAGGTATAGAATTAATACTACAGGACAATTTGAAGAATCAAGATCTGCTTATATTAGGGTAGGAAGTAGTCATAATCAAGCTAGTACGGAATTAGTATCCGCATATCAACTTACACAAGGCAATACTCTTGCTCTTGAATTTGGTAGAGCTGGAAATAGCGGAACTAACACTACTATTATTGCTTCATATAGCTACATATCTATATGGAAACTACAAGACTAATTATTTTGGAGTAAAAGATGCCAGGAACAGGAACATTTAGAATAGGACAAATTCCATTAGGAACTGCTGTAGAAGATTACAGTGGTAATGACATCAAACCTGTTGGTGTTGTTTGGGCGCGTGCTGCTAAAATTAGGTTTGGTGATAGCACTAATATTAATCAATCTAGTTACTGCTCTAGTTTTAATTTACAATTTGATCCTACAGGATTAATTACAAATGTTGCTAGCAGTTCTTTTACTGTTGGTGCGGAAGGTACTTATCAATTATCTTTTCATTGCAGAACTACTGGAGGAGTTAGAACCAATGCTGGTTTTAGATTTGAATTAAATGGAAATGTGCAACCCGAAAGATTTCTTTCAAATTACTCCAGAGGTGGTGGAGCACAGCAAGGTGGAACACATAATTTCGGTGGAGATGGAGGAACTCTTCTGTATGAGTTTGGATCTTCCAGCACAATCGTAAGAATTCTTGGTTCTCAGCAAGGAAACAGTGGAACTGTAACAGCACTAGACGGAGCAATTACTATTATTAAAATTAGATAATGAACTTGAGTGAATTGAGATCTGATTGTTGGATCATTGATAATTTTTTAACAGAATCTGAAATAGAAGAATTAACAAATCACATTCAAAAAATTGAATGGGTTATGTTTGATGATGTTCAGGCATCAAATTTTAAACAACCATCTTCCAAAGGATTTCATGTTTTGGAAGAAGATTTTGAAATTATAGAAAATAAGTATCTCAGGAAAATATTAGATTTAAATTTTTCAGGGATGCCAAAGATTGAAAAATTTGATAGAGTGCTATATAATTGTTTTGAAAAACATGACACTCCTTTACCACACACAGATTCTTTAACAGAAGGTTGTTGGACTTTTATCATATACCCAAACACAAAATGGGAACCTGAGTGGGGTGGAGAAACAAAAGTAATGTTTTCTCCCAATAGAATGACTGAAGAAAATATGCAAAGAATGGATTTGGTGTCTCCTCTTCCTGGAAGATTATTAATCATACCAGGCGATGTTCTACATTCTGGTAGTGGAACTTCGGTTAACACACCGAGATACAGTATGGCATATCAATTTTGGAATAATAAATAGTCTTATAACTTCATTTACTATCATGTCTACAGTTAGTCATTACTTGAGATTTCAATCAAAAGAGCAGTTTGTAGAAATTGCTAAAATGGTTGATCATATTAGAGTATCACCCATTACAGGTGATGAAGTTATTGATGTTCCTGGTCAGGGATTCATCGATGTTGTTGGTAGAATTATTGATGTTTCTACAGAAAAACATCATATTCACCCTGTAACTGGAGATGACGAAGTTATTGAAGGTTCAGCAGAATACTTTCCTGGATATCATATCAATATTGTTTATCAGGATGGTCAAATTTTACCAAGAGAATTTGATCCATTTGTTATCGATCCTCCTAAAACACCAGAACTTGGACCCTACTAAATAAATTACACATATCATTTAAGTGATTACTATGGACCCATCTCAACTTAAAGCAAACTTTGAGGAGCAAATTGCTACCACAGTAAAGCAAATTGGAGAACTCGAAGAGAACTTGCGTAAAGCAAAAGAATATAAAATTAAACTAGAAGGAGGTCTTGAGACTCTCGGTCTTCTAGAAAAACCAGAAGAAGAAGCACCAGCAGCAGAAGAAACTCCAGCTGAATAAATACTAAATCCCTTCTTACTAAATAGGTATGAAGGGATTTTTTGTGTGTAATGGCATCTCCAAGTTCTAGAGCTGAACTCATCACTTATTGCAAGAGGCAACTTGGCGAACCTGTCTT
>Ga0213859_10000132_pt1 | contig 33174 bp, 24 predicted proteins | sample PICome_2_FD_160133 | JGI IMG/M metagenome (GOLD analysis project Ga0213859, IMG submission 160133) | Coastal seawater microbial communities near Pivers Island, North Carolina, United States - PICO304 | ecosystem: Environmental > Aquatic > Marine > Coastal | place: USA: North Carolina...
GTTTGAGGTGTGTTCCATCAACTTTTCTCTATATCTTCTCATCCAACCATATCCGAAGTACGCAATATAAGGTTCTTCTTCCCAAAATTCATCTTCTTTCACAGGATATCGTCTATCGGGATAACCCGTTGATGAATTTAGGTCAAAAAACGAATCTACACCATTTTGTGCACATGCATCAAGTACATTTCCAAGTAAAGTAATGTTTCCAAGTGAACCTTGTATATCAGTTCGTACCGAACCAGGATGTAAAACATGACCCGCGGTGTGAATCACCAATTCTGCACCTTTTGTAAGTATCAAAGCATCATCAATGTTATTTAAATCAATGTTTTTTAGTATTGTTATATCTTTTTGTATCTCTTCACTAACTTGTAGTGGTGAATTGTAGGTGTGAGTAGTAATTTCTGCACCTAACCTATGTAATTCTGTTATGAAGTGTGTTGCAAGGAAACCAGCTCCACCAGTAACCACAACTTTTTTGTTTTTAAAGTAACTCATCTTGTTTTAATCTATTAATTATTTTTTCAGCAACCATTAGATTTCCTTCATAAGATAAATGTCCATCTAATATATCGTAATTTGTTCTTTGTTCTATTGTATATTCTTTTCCATATAAATCATATTGTATTCCAACATAATGACCTAATGGATTTTCATTTAAGTCATCACTAAAATCTATGAACTTTTCATTTTTATAGGGAAGATAATCCCATGTTATAAAATATATTGGTATATCTTTTTCGTTTGAATAGGCTGTAAGTAATTTTGTATAGTTAATTACTTTACTTCTTTCATATTCTTCATTAAAATGATTTTTTAACCATTGATTATGAAAATCAGTCAATTCACCATATTCATCCTTATCACCACTACCTTCAAAACCCACAGCATCTTTTTCAAAACCAGATAATCTATAATATTTTCTATTTGGTTCATACCATAGTTTTTGTCTATGAAAATGTGACCATTGAACCACATGAATATCACCTTTATTATGTTCAAGATTATTAATTAAAGTATCAAAAATATTTTGATTATTATTTCCTGTGCAAGAATTGTTATTAATTTGATAATTTGTTTTTCTTTCTATGATATTACTAAATCTAAAATAGTTTTTAAACTCAATATCAAACCCATCTATTTCAAATCTGGTTTCTTTTGGGTATTCATTAACCCATTTTTCATTTTTAAACCAATCATAAAACTGATTGGTATCCATTCCACCACCATCAGAGTAAGAACATCCATAAAATTGTATTTCTTTTTTCATATAACTAATAGTTTTTGAAGTTCATCAAACTTTACTTTTGGTTGATGTAATCCTAATGGATTTTCATAGTAAATATCTTCAACTGAAAATCTTTTTGCAACATCATAAGGTGCAATATCTTCATCTTTTAGGTATTTACAAAAATATATATCTTCCATAGTGATTTCTTCATCACTAAATTGGTTTGTAATCTCTAACATTCGTGATTTTTTACGAAAAGATAACCCACCATTACCAACAATCTTCCCTTCTCTATATCTAATCCATGGTGCACCTATATAATTGTAAGAAATAAACTCATCTATACCAAATCTTCTTAAAATTGTATCTGTTTGAAAGATTAAAACATTCTCTGTTGGTATTGTTTTCCAAAATTTAGTGGTTTTAAACATATCATTGTACAAAATACCACTTAAATCATCAATTTCTAAGTTTTCTAACTGAACATTGTTCCAATTTTGGGTAAAATCTTGTACAAACTCTTTATTTTTGTTTCCATAATAGATTTTTAACCCCCATTTTACATCAGAACCACTTTCGTTTAGATAATACATTACATTTTTACATATAATTTCTAAATCTTTATGTTTTCTTGGTTCTACAATGATTGCAGTGTACTCAGTATCCTTAAAAATAGATGGGTTGTAATCAGAAAACTTGTTTTTTATGTTTTGTAAACCTTGATTCCAAATATCAATATGTTCTTTTGTTTGTTTTGGCATTATTTTTTATTTTTCCAATAAGAATAAATACCCTTTTCGAGTTCGTATGATGGCCATACAAATCTTTCTCTCATTGGTTGTTGTTTTGCCCACTCCCACATCTTAGTTAGACCTTCTTCTAAATCTGTTTTGTGTTCAAATCCTAATATATCTACTGATTTTTCCCAAGTTGGTATGGAGTGTTTCACTTCATGTCGTTCCTCTTCAAAAGAAATTTCTCCACCCCCCATAATCTTGATAAGTGTATTACAAGCTTCTTTTATTGATACTTCTTTTATACCACCTAAGTTTATTATCTGTTTTGAAGCATATTCATTTGTTGCTGAGTTCCATAGTGGTTCTAATGAATCATCAATATAAGAAAATGCTCTTGTTTGTAATCCATCTCCAAATATTGTTAGTTTCTCACCATTAAGATATTGGAACATCCAAATACCTAATACATTTCTGTACTTATCCCAAATGTTTTGTTTAATACCATAAACATTGTGTGGTCTGATAATACACCAATCCAATCCATGTTGTTCACCAGCGATTTGGATATCCATCTCACAACCATACTTTGCTACTCCATATGGGTCTATTGGTTTTGGTACTTGTGATTCATCAAATAAATTTCCATCTTGATGACCATATACTGCAAGTGTTGAGGTGAACACTAATCTTTTAACATTGTTCTTAATACACTCATTTACTATCAAAGCAGTTGCTCTAAGATTGTTATCGTAATTGTAAGTTCTAATAAATGGAGATAAACCTTCAGCTGCATAAGCTGCAAAGTGGAATACATAATCAAATTTCTGGTCATCGAATACATCTGATATATAATCACAATCAGTAACTAAATTAATTTTTAGAAAATTAATTTTTCGATTTACATTCTCAATATAACCACCACTTAAATCATCGAATCCCCAAACTTCTACTTCTGGTTTGTTTTCTAAAATCCAATCTGCTAATCTACTTCCGAGTAAACCTGCAACTCCTGTAATTAGTACTTTCATATCAAATCTTTTATTTCCTTATATATGTATTCTCCTATTAGTTTATAACCTTCTAAATTTGGATGGTAATCTCCTTCATAATAATTTTCTTCATCATTCCAAACCATTTTACTACCATATTCCCAAACTGATTTTTTATTTACCATTTCTTCTACTTGTAATTGATATGATAATGTTCCAAGTGGATTGATGTAATGCGTTGGAAAATTAAAATCTACATCTTCTATAAATGGATAAAATCCATTGAAGTAAAACTTTTTATATCCAAATAAAAGTTGTTCAAACTTTTGAAATAATTCTTCTGGTGTATATTGATTGTACTTTTCGTATCTATGAGGATATGAAAAGACGATTACAATAATATCTTCTTTTTTTATAAACTTAAGGTTTTCTTCAACTGATTTATAAATGTATTCATTTCCAAATCCACAAACCCCAAGGTTAATATACGAAATATTTAGCAAATTTCCAAGCCATTTCGGAAAAGAATTTTGCTCTCTAAGTTTTTCTATGAATTTAGGTGGTGTTGGATTCTCTTTATATTCTATTTCAGTTTCAACTCCATGTCCTGCTGTCCAACTATCACCAAAGGTAATAAGTCTCATTTAATTTTCTACTAATCCGTTAAGAGAATGAATAAAAAACTTTAAATCATTATCATCGTTAGGAAGATTTTTTACGATTTGTTTGTTTTTTTCAAATCTTTCTTGATTTTCGATGTAGAACTTTTTAATCTCATCGTGTTTTTTATTTATTCTTTTTATTTCATTAATTGCTCTTTGGAATCTAAGATGTCCATCATCAATATCATTATACGAATGGTCAATAATATCTCTAAAAAAATCAAATCCAAATTCTTCTTCCATAAATTTAATATGTCCTTTTGTTGCAATTATAATAGGAATTTGATAATAAAAGAAAGGTCTTGTTGATTTTTCAGTTACATGAATTGCATCCCAATTATCATCATAATAAGATTCTGTAACAATATTAACATAAGATTGTTCAAAGTTTTCTCTATTTTCAGGTACCATTATACCTCCAGCTTCTCCACCTGCTCCTTCAATTGATTCCTTGTGTTTTTCTGAAAAATCCCAACCATTCATTTCTATATATGGTTCATAATCACTTTTTCGAGTACCACCCGATAGTATAGAATCCATTGTTCCTTTCTTTGTAGTAATATCTCCCAAGTAGTATTGGAACTCTGCAAGTAATCCATCTGTATCTGTATAATCCCTTCCATTTCTATAATCAATTAACATTGACCAATTAGTATATTGGAGAATTTGATATCTATTCAATTCCATCAAAGTTGCAATTCTATGTTTTTTGGGTGATTTATTAAAACAACAAAAAAACTTACCTTCTTTTTTTGGAACAAATGTAGATTCTAATTCGTTCCAAACCGCAGCTGATGTCATTTGTAACAGATTAGTTCTGTGAAAAATAAATTCAGATTTAAACTCTTCTTTATATTGTTCTATTTTTGGATTGTTTGAAATTATAACAAACCTATTTTCAGGTATTCTATATTTTTTACAATATACTCTAAGTGAGTTTATATCTGGTCTTGTTTCTGGTTCATGTTCTCTAATGAATAGTACTTTTATATTTTCACACTCTACCAAACATTTATTTATTGATTTTGGTAAATCAGTTTTTTGAAATATATCAGATAACCCCCAATTTGTTTTTAAAGGATAGTAAAACATTTCATCAGGATTATTATATACATCCTCGATTTTAAACTTTTTTATTCTAAATATATCTCTTGGATATCCTAATTGTTCACTAAAGAATCTCTGATAAAAATCAAAGTATCCATGTGGTTCTCTAAAATCACTATCACCAAGCCATTCTGCAAGTGGTGGAATTGTTAAATCCAACACCCAAGAATCATATACAAAATTTAAAGTTTTTTTAGTTGTTTCTTGTATTTCCATAGTGGATTACTTTAACATTATCTGATTTAAAACTTCTCCATGGGTCAACTACAATTGAACCTTGTGGGAAGTTATAATCATGGTGTTTACCCATATGACCTAAAAGATAAACCGCTTTATAAGGATGTGGTTGGTCATATTCTGGTACAATACCTTCTTCTTTACAATAGTGACCAACTAAAATCGATGAGGAACCATCTAAGTAATGTACATCTGGCTTATAAGCCTTTCCTAAAATAATAATTGGTAATTCATTCTCTTTTGCAAGTTTAACAAGTTTCAATGCCATGTTTTTTGCTTGAACTTCTCTTGCTAACATAATTGCATCAAATAAATCATAACCCAATCCTAAGTTTTCTGCCATATATCTTAGAGCAATATTATCTCTTGGATGACAACCACCACCATCTCCCATTCCTGCTTTCATGTAAGCCGGTCCAAGTATTCTATATGTACTTCTTTCAAGAGCACCAGTTACAACATCAACATTCATGTTACCATTTACTTCGGCAACATCTTGTATCATGTTTACTAAGGCAACTTTTGTAGATATAAATGTATTGTAGAAAATTTTAATTCCTTCTGCCTCATCCCATGTACCTACTTCATATCTTGTACCTGGTTTGATGAATGTTTTATAGAAATCTAATAGTAATTTAGCATCACCAGTCATCGAACCATCTTCTGTACCAATAATTACCATTTCAGGATTAACCATATCCCACTTTACAGTACCCATTGCTATTAAGTAAGGATTGTAAATAAATCTTGTGTTAGATAATCTATGAATAAACTCTCTTCTGATTGTACCAGGTAAAACTGTTGAAATGAGAACTACTAATTGTTCTTTATTTGTGTGTTTATTTACTTCATCTAATACATTATTAACGATTGAGTAATCAAAATCTTTATTTGGTAAATGTGAGGTTGGTTCTCTACCATCATAATCAGGATGGTGAGGTGTTGGAACAGCAATAAAGATTAATTCTCTATCTTTACATACTTCTTCAATAGTAGGAACCATTTCAAAGTTTGCTGGTTGTACTGAAACAACATCATAACCAATTACATCATGTTTTTCGGCCATGATTTCTGCCGCATCTTTTCCGAGTTTACCAACTCCTATAAAACCTATTTTCATAATCTATTCTGTTTGTATATAAATATATAATTTTAAATTATTCCATTTTGTATTTCAGATAATAACTTTATCATATATTTTTGTGGATTAAATTCATCTTGTCTGAATTTGTATTTATGTTCTACCATTTTCATAAATACTTCTCTATTTTTTATTAAGGTATCTTTCATTTGTTTTCTAACCTCAATTAATTCTTCATGATTTTTTTCAGAAAGTTTCTTTAAAAGAAATATTACTTTATCTGTCCTTTTTACTAAATCTTGTTCATCATCATAAGTCTCATCCCACCAATCTGAGAAAGTTCTGAATCCTAATTTTTTAAGATATTTTAAAGTACCAGGATTACCCAATACTATAAATGGATGTCCCATATAAATTGGTTTCCAAATTTTTTCAGATAAAAACAAAATATCACTATCCGCTAAAGATTCTGTAACTACTGAAACAAATGTTTGATGATAATCATCGTGAGAAACATCATTTGCTAAATTATAATATAAAGTTCTATCTATTTCTATTGGTACAATTTCTTTTAACTTATGTGCATTTGGAAAGGCTTCTGTATCCGCTGTAACCATTTCAAAATCACCAACACTTACTTTACCTATTCCAAGTAAATCTTCTTTTAGTAATCTTGAACAAAAACCAATTCTATGATTTCTATTCATATTTCTATTGTATGATAAATACAACATTTTTGTTTCGTGTGGATTAAATGGACAAACTTCATCTGGCATCATTAGTGGATTAATCCATATATCAAATACAGATGCAGGTATTCCATTAAATTTTAATCCTTTTCTTTTAAGTAATTCTTTTATTTTTAAATTACCACAAATGTAATAAACACTACTATCTGGTATATTTGACTCTTCATTCCATTGTGAAATAATTTCTAAATCTCTATTTTCTGTACCACCAGTATATCCTTCAAGTGTAAGTAAAAATACAATTTTACATTTACCATTTCTTGCATCTGTTAAATATCTTTTTGAAACACATGAATATCCAAGTTTAATATTTTTTTCAAAAAATGATGGGTCATAAATTGGTACAAGATAAATGTAATTTTCTGAAAAATCAGAATCCCATTGTGAATATTTTTCGTATTCTAAAAGATTAACATATCTTGGTTCGTCAACAGGAGTAATCGCTCCTCTAAAATTGTCTTTTGTTAAAAAATCACCATCTTCTGAAAATATAGACCACTCACCGAAAGTTTTAGGATATGATAGTTTTCCCTCTTCTTTTAGATACCAACTTTTAGATGTCATTGGAGGTCTTGGACATTCAAGAATAGAATCATATTCTTCTGTTGCAATATTTATTTTATCTACCCATAAATCAAAGATTCCATTTTCATAATTTGTAATATCTTCAACTCTGAATAATTTATTTTTATATTCATTCATTTTTGAAAAATCTACTTGATAATTACGACTATCTTTAGAATCTACATAATGTACATTTAACTTTTTTCCAATAACCTTTTCAATGAGTTCTACTATTTCTTTTTTTGTTTTGTTATTTTCATCAAAACCAATATTTAGTATTTGACCTTCAAATCCACTACAAACAAAGTTATGAATAATTTCTACCGCATCTGAAATGTGAAGATGAGGTCTTTTTGCATCTTTATCAAAAATTTCTAATTTTTTTCCTGTTTTGATATCATCAATTAAATTATTAATAAGAACATCTTTTCTAAAAGGACTTTCTACAGCTCCTTGTTGTTTGTAATTTCCATATAAAGTAGATAATCTAAATATTTTGAATCTATGTTCATTTTCTTTTTTAATTAACTCTTCTGATTTTATTTTTAGTTCAGAATACTTTGTTGTCATTTGAGTTGGAAAATCTTCTCTAAATGGTTTAGTAAAATCATCTTGTCTACCATATACACTACAACTACTAAAATAATAAAATATAAAATTATCTTGAGCCTCTTTTTTTACTTTATCTATTATCCATCTTAATCTATTTAATTCTTCATTAACAGTATCTTCATCATCTAATTCGAGTAATCTTGGTGATGCTAAATATAAAATTCTATCCACCCCACCTAAGTTTGAAAGATGGTCATCTATATTTAAAACATCATCATGAATGAATTGAAATTCACTCGACCTACCATGATTAAATTTTTTAGAAAACTCCATATTGAAAGATATAGTATCTTTAATACTTTTATACTTTCCATATTTTAAAGTATCAACACAAATAACCGGATTTCTATTTGTTACAAATTGTTGTGTTAATGGAGTTCCTAAATATCCAGCCCCACCTATTATTAATAATTTCATTCTCTTACTAAATCTGTTGTTACACAATGGAACGAACCACCCAATGTTCTTGAATGTCTAATCTGACAATCAAGTGTATCGATTCCATATTTTTTTAATTCTGTTATAAGTTCTTTTTGTCTGTTATCAACAATCACAGTATTCTCATCTACCGATAATAAGTTCACTCCAATCCATAAAGATGCTCTGATTGTTTGATGGTATCCAATATCAACCATTGGTGGACACCAAATTTTATCCCATGATTTTAAAAACTCTGGCATATTGTTTTCGTTCACTCTTTCAGGATTTAATAAACACAACCCTTCTCGTAAAACTGCAATCGTTGAATCAATATGGATATAAGAATATACATCTTCAATAGTATGTACTCTGTACTCACTTCCTAAGAAGTTTTGTAACCATTTTGCACCCTTTAAATTACCTGTATTAGATACCAAGTATAAAATATCATTATTACATCTTAGAATGTTTGCCGCATCGAATACTGGTTCATCGTTATTTAGAGTGATTTTAGATAAATCCTCTCTTTGATACATCGAATCTAACAATCTTGGTTTTGGTGCAGATACCCAATTAGCACCTCCTTCCATTTTTTCAATAAAGATATCTTTGAAACAATCAGTTTCGTATTGTCTTGACCTAAGAGACATTGGTGATTCAATAATATTATTACCAATTACTGTTACAGTATCTCTTGGACAAAAAGTATAATATTGAGATGTTTCCCAATGACCGTTTGATATTGTTTGGGTTGTATCGATTGGTGTTGGTCTATAAACCTTAACACCAACATCAGTTAAAAGATTAGAAAGGTTTTCTAAATCTTCGTAAGTTTCTTCATAAACTTTCTTATCCCAAAATCCTAATTCGTTTTTAGGTATGGAATCATCAGTAGCATAATTGATACAATGTAAATCTTTACCATGAGTTGGCATATTTGCATTATCTACTGTTCCTACTATAACCTCTTTGAGTTTACCCCACTCATTATTTACATTAACCATTTTTTATTTTATTTAAAAGTGTTTTATATACCTTATCATGAAATTCTATACCATTGTGTGATAAATCTCTAGCAAGATAATATAGTTTATCGTTTTTAGATTTCACATCAATATCATCAATATTCAATATTTTAAAATTTTGGAAATCTGATTTAAACTCCTGAATATAATCACTAAATGTAATATGAAAAACAGGTATATTTTGTACTTCCCATATATTATTTAAATATAAAGGCATTAATAAATCTTGAATTTCTTTTTCTCCAGAGTTTTCAACATAATATTTTCTAATATATTCTTCATTTATATAATCATCGCCAGTATTTGCAGTTCTTGTATTGATTTCTAAACAATCATCTATTTTTAACGAAAGAGTTACTCTGTAATCGTGAGGATACTGATAAATCACATATTTTGGTTTTCTTATTTTAAGAAAATTATTTACAAATAATGTTGTATTCATTCTTTGTATATTTAATCCACTACCAGGTATTGATAAATTGATATTTTTTAAACCAAGTTCTTTTGATAATTTATACGAGTAAGTATCTTCATAAAATAAACCAGTTCCATATGAATAAGAGCAACCAAAAGTTAATACATAATCATTATCTTTTATATCTGATATTTCATTTGAACGATATCCAAATTCATTATGAGTATATGGAATTTTTTTATCTGTATAAAACCACTTCTCTTTATCAATTAATTTCAATAGTTTTGTATATGTTGGATTTTCATCTTCAATATCTAAGTCGTATCTCGTTTTAGATGAAAATAAATTTGATATCAATTTACTATTTTTATATAATCTTTGTGCCATTAAAATTATTTAAAATTACATCTCCAATATCTATTTTTTCTTTGATAATGGTATGCTCTATGATAAAATTCCAAAGGTTCTAATTCTTCTTTATCCCAATGGTCTAAAGTTATTGTTTCACTCTCAATCCCTAAAGTGTTCTTTAAAGTATCTTTTTTATATGTTTTTTCTATTGGGTAAATGTTTGTATAATCTCTACACATATCTAAATTTAATCTCACTACATCTGATAAATCCTCTCCAAATCTATCTTTACAAAACTCAGTTAGTTCTGTTTGTAGCTTATCTCTGTTTTGTGAAAATACAATAGATGTTGCTCCTTTATATTCCCAAAAAATATCATCATCACCCAAAACTTGTCTACCCCAAAACTCTCCTCTTTCGAAAACTCCTCTTAGTGAATCTTCACTTTCTCTTATTTCTTGTCCAATTATACTATCTTGTTTATTTTCAAAATATTCAAACATTTCTTCAACAATATCAATATGTTTAATTCCATATTTGTTAAAAATATATTCTAAAAGATAGTGGCCCCACCCATAATAATAAAATACTATTAGTAAGTGGGAAAACATATTTCCTTTAACAACAATATCCTTTGTTGTAGTGTTCGTCCCAACCACCGCTAAAGTTCTCTCCACTATATAATCTTCTAATTCTTCTACACTTAAGTAAAATGTATCTAAAGGAACATCAACCATCTCCAATCCATATTTTTTAATGTACCAAGGTTGTCCCATCGTAGCATTAAAAGTAATTACGAGTGGATGTACCATTAAGAAATCTTTTTGACCCAACTCAATCAATCTCTGAATACCATGCTTTAATGTATCATAAGTTTCATTAGGCATTGGCCAAATTAATTCTGAATAAGTTGGTATATCAACCTCTTGATATTTGTGTAAGTAAGTTAAAGCTTCTTCTGTTTTAAGATTTAATCTTTTTGAAGCATCTAAAGTATCTTGGTTCAAAGATTGCATTGCAAAAGTAACACCTTTGAATAATCTTGTACCTGCTTCTTTATCCATCATTGCTATCTGATAAATTCTATCAGAGTTTGCCTTTGCCCAAGTAACATCCCAAAACTTTGGGTATCCTTTTTCTTGTTTTGTTTTGATTACATATTCCGTAATATCAACATCTCTTGGCATTAATCCCCAATTCGAATCACAAACTGCAACATACTCAATCTTTCTATCGGCCATCCAATCAATTTCTGCTTTGACTCTCTCCATATCAAACATTTTGATTTTCTGCCAATACTCATCTCCAATATCACAAAAGGTACATTTATAAGGACAACCTCTAAGAGTTTCGTAGGTTACCTGCCACATTTGAGGTCCATGTTCTTTTTCTACTCTTTCCATAATCTCATCATAAAAACCTGTAAGGATTGGTGATGGGATTATATTCAAATCCTGTACTCTTGTTGGAAGTGGACAAAGTTCACCACCTTTTGGAAATACATGAGGGATATCATTATAGTTTTCTCCTTTAAGATATCTTTTTAAAATCTCTCTTGATGCATTCTCACCCTCACCCATTACCGCAATATCAAACATTGGATATTTTTCAAAGAACTCTTTATCTCGTTTATCAATATGAGGACCTCCTGTGATTGTTAAACAATTTGGGTACTTTTCTTTTGTTCTTTTTGCCAATTCTTTGTTGTATTCAAAATTCCAAACATAAGAAGATAACATCATTACATGAGGTTCATGTTCCATATCTTCAACATATTGTTTTGGTGATTTTTTTTCAATCAAAACATCTGGTACTTGGAAATTTTCTTTTACTAACTTACTTGTACTTGCATACATCCATTGGTAACTTATCGCTATGGGTAAGAAACTATTTGGACCGTACTTGTCTGCTACTTGTATGAGATATAAGTTTTTCATTCGATAGTAAATAATTTGTTCTCTCTCAAATCCTTATAAGATTCCCAAGTATGAGTATCTTCGTGTTCTGTATTTAGTTGATTGAATAAAATCAATCCTCGTGCTGCATCTTCGGGTGTCATATACATATGATAACCAAAAATTTCAACATTATCTTCTGTTTGTGGTTTGTTTAAATCTCTACCATCATATCTTGCCTTCACTAACCAATCGTATGCTTCTTTATTATCAGTTAAAATCATACCACCCCTACCGATAGGTAATCTTTTTTTAATTTGAAAAGAAAGAGTTTGGAAATTATCACCACCAATGTACATTCCTTTTGTGAATCTACCTGCAGAATCCCAAATGTTTAGTGGTTTAATTTGATACAAACCTTCCCAATGTTGTTCTTCTAAATTTAATCTTTTGTAACCAGCAGTAACCACAATATTTGGTACTGATATATAAGTGTGTGATGGTAATATAATTATTTCTTTATATTCTTTAATATATTTTAAACACAAAAATATAGCATTTGTATCACAATCAACTGCCACTGCATATTTAGAACCAGCATATTCTGCTATTTCTTTTTCAAACATTTCCACAATCTCATGTGGTTTATTCCAATCATAACCAAGTTCTCTAATTTGGTCAGGTTCTGGTCTTTGAAATTCTTTTGGTATTTTTCCTAATGGCCAAGTATTATGCATTATAATAATTTAGATGATTTTATAATTACATCAGTTTCATCGTAAACCCTAATAATATCAGCAACATCGGAATTAATTGGCATCACTGGTTTCATACCATCACTATTATTATAATATTGTGCAAACTCACTCCAAGTAGAATCACCATGTGTAATTAAAAATGGACAATACGCAAGAGCAAATAAATCAATTATATTATTTACAACATTACCATCTCTTCTAAGTTTTTCCATATTTATTCCTTGAGCTTGTAAATGAGATACAACAGGTAAAGTAAAAAACTTTCTGTCTACAATTCTATCTCCAAATCTTTTTATATAAGGTAATAAAAATACATCAGGTAAATCATGAGATATATAAAATGTTTGTTCAGGATTAATTCTTAACATTTTTTCAATAATATAAAAGTATATATCATCTCCAAAAAATTCATAATTATCATTTACAGTTTTAGATGAAGAAATTGTTTCATAAACTTTTTTAAGTTCTTTGTTTTTTAAACTATTTAATGAAATATCATCAGTTTTTACACCATTAAATCTTCTCATGTGAATACCAACTGTATTTTGAACACCCTCTTTAATTAAATCATCAATATACGAATGTGTTAGTTTTATTTTGGTTAATGGTCTAAAGTTTTGATTTTTATCCCAATCTGATTTAAAATTATTGTGTAAAAAACATTTTTTATGAAGTGGAGAATAACCAAAGTCAGCATAGTAATGGTCATCTTTTAATGTTAAATCACCAGATTTAAATAATGTATTGATTTTCTTCCTATCCATTTTAGTTGCAAGATAAGTTTGGTTTTTTTCGTAATCAAAAACCGTTTTGAATCTTAACTTATCATATTCAAGTGGAAATAGTGAATCTTCAATATCACTTGATTTAAAATCACCATAGGTATTTGGTAAGGATATCATGGATAACTCTGGCCAATCCTTTGAATCAAGTAAAATACTATACTTGTAATCATTATATTTGTTTATATAATACGCCAATTCCCAATGTAATATTCTGTTACATAAACCCGTATCTCCATTTGCAAGATTTACAGTAAAATAATCGTGATTTACATTGAGTTTTGACCATCCACCAAATGGTTCACACCATCTTAATGTTTTTGATGTAAGTTCTGTTAACTTCATTTATTCAGGTTTATATTCGCCATCTTCGTAGTGTGTAATTGAACCATCTTTTAGTTCAACATCTGGTATTGATTGGTCAATCTCTATCTGATTGTACCACACTGCAAGTTCTGGAAAGGTTTTACAAAAATCTTTACCTCTTCTTTTATCGTATTGTTCGTAGAATGATTTAAAATCGTGAAAGTGAGTATCGTTTTCATCTTCAGTAGTAACATGACCTGTTTTAACAACTTCAATATAATCTACTAATCTTTCTATCTGTGCAATTTCACCTTCACTAAACAATTGGTAAAAATCTTCATCTTGTTTTCTTGTTTCGAACCAAGTTTTTAATTTCTTGTGTAAGAATTCTTTTACATCATTTGGTAATGCCAAAGGAGACATAAATGCTGGCCATCTTAAAATATTAAAATCAACATTAGGTCTATTTGGCCCATATTTTCTTTTTAACACAATCATATCATCTAAGAATTCATCTATCGAGAATAAACATAGTGAATTGATTGTCATCATTATTGTTAAAGAACGGAATATATCTTTGTTTACACCCTCAAGGAAAGCAACCATATGACTTCTCCACTCATCATAAATTAAACCATCTCTAATATAATCGGCATGAGGCCCATAAGCTTCATTTGAAGTATATAAATCAAATTCTTTAATTGGTAATTCATAAGAAGCATCAATTAATCTTTGGATTCTTTTAAAGTTACCACCTAAGTTAGAATTTACAGCCAATCTAAGTTTATCAGATGGATGTTCTTTCATTACATCTAAGAAATTCCAAAAGTTTGGAGATGCACATGGTTCACCACCTGTGATTCTGATTTCTTCCAATCCACCTTCAATCAAATCAGGCCACCATTTTAAGAATGCATCTACATAAGGATTTTGTTCTAAGTATTTACCATTTGCATCTGCCCAAGAACCATTGTTTTGGTAAGCTCCAGCTGATACTGATTTAAACTTTTGATATGGCCCAAATTTATCGATATCTTTACCCCATGTAGTTGAGTAACCAGCGTTACAATACGAACAAGCAAAGTTACAAGTTCTATCAAATGAAGCTTCAATTGTTTTTGGAATAATATCAACATCAGCACCTAATTCTTTTATTTTAGCAATATCCTCATCTTTGTAGATTCGTGATTTGTAAACCCTATCCCCAATATTATCTCTACCGATATCTTCAATTCTCCAACAATAAGAACATTCCGCTGGTCGAACTCCTTCCAACATCATCTTTCTCTGTCTTTTAGAGAAATCTGTATTATGAAGTTCTTGTGGTCTTTCCTTTAACTTGACCGGGTCAATTGGATGTGGTAATGGTAAATGACACGAGTTTTTATACCCATGTCCTAAGTGTAAAGAAACATTGTACCATTTAGCAGCACAAAAACTTGGTGATATACTATTGAGATTTTTATCTCTCCATTTTCTTAGGTTATCTGTTGACATATTTGTTTTGTTATTTTACAAAGAATGAAGGTATTTTTTCTGCGAAAAATGTATTTTCAGAATTATCAAATACAATACCTTCATTGTTTACTGTATCGAACTCATGATTAAATATAATGTTTTTATATTCTTCTAATTTATTAAGATTACTTGAATCCGTTTCTGCGATTTCTTTTACTACATCAATATCTATAATGTTTTTTACAAAGAACATTTTTTTAATATCAAATGAACCATGATATCTATGTTCTGGTACTCCAGAGCCAGGATTACCTGTACCAATTAGGATACCTTCGTATCTATAATCATCAATTAGATTTTTATCAAAATCTTTGTCATTATTTCTATCGAAGTTTTTGTAAACTATAAATTCATCATCGTTTCTGATAATAGTAATATTCACCCAATCCTTAAGAGTATCATAGTGAGTATCATAAAATTTTATATAATGAAATTCATCATCAGATACCGCCGTACTTCCTTGTGTCCAAAATTCTAAAGCCAGAATATCTGCTTCTTTATTATAAGTTAAACCAAAGTTTTTACCAGGTTTACCAAATATACAATATATGTTATCTGATTTATATCTTTTATTTAATTTAAATTCTACATTTAATGCATATCTTTTTTCATGAAACAAGTTATGAATCAGAGGTGAATCTTTTTTGTTAAACTCTGTAACATATTGATTATCTTTGTTTTCTTCTAAATCCCATTCGTATTTTACCCAATACGGCTCTTTGTAATTTATTTTCATAATTATTTAATTTTATTTATAAAACTTCTTAATTCAGGAAATGTTTCATAACAATCTAAATCTCTTCTTTTTTTATAATCAGAAATATAATGTTTAAACTTTTTCTTTCCTATATCAAATTTTTCTTCTGTTTTGCTATCTTCTATAAAGATATCTTTTATTCTTGTTATTTTTTCTATTTCTTTCAATGAAAATCCACTATCAGTTGGTTCTTGTAACTGATATGAATTTAAGCTCCTATACGATGAAAAGAATTTCATATATTTTTCCAACTTTTCAAAGTATGATAAATCTAAATATCCTTTAAGTAATCTAAAACTTAAAAAACTTGGATATCTTAAGTAAGATGTATCTAAAATTAATGGAGAATTCCAATATCGTATTGTATTAAAGTGTTTTACTTTGTAATCATAAATTTTTCTTACCAATTTTTCATAATTAAATGGTGAGAAAATATTAAAAGTAGACATTACAACAATAGTTACTTTTGGAAGTTCCGTCAATATTCTATCTATGTTAGTAAATAGTTTATCAAATTCTAAACCAGTCCTTATAAATTCTGCCTGTTTTCCGTATGTATCAACTGAAGTGTAAACTATAAACTCTTTTACTCTCTGTTCATCTATAATAGTTTTTGCCTTTTCAATAAACTTATCTACTAACTTATCTTCAACACATAGATTACTATTAATTGAAAGTTTTAAATCTCTGTTTGGGGTTTCTGTTTCAATTATTTTATCTAAAACTTTGAAAGTATCTTTTGATAAAAGTGGTTCTCCACCTGTTATTCTAAATGTATCCATACTTTTATAAAGTTCTGGCCACCATTCCCAAAAAGCCTCTACATATGGATTATGTTCTCGTTGTGGAATTGGTAACATATCATCTTTTTCAAGTTGTTCTAATGAGTTAAATCCATCACCCGTTGAAAACTCCCCATGTTGTCTCATTTCTTCTACCCATTTGGAAGAATAAGAAGGACCACAATATCCACATTTAAAATTACAAGTGTTTGAAAAAGATACTTCAACATATTTCGGTAAATAATCAGCCTTCCAATCAATATCTTTTATTTCTTTAAAATATGGTTTAGACCATTGTTCTTCTGATTTAAAAATTCTATCCGAAAATGAATTTGAATTATCCTCAACATTCCAACAATAACCACACTCACTCGGTCTTTCATTGTTTAACATTTGTTTTCTTGCTCTTTTCTTTTGAGAACTATTGTGAAGTGCAGTTGGATTCCTTTTTAATTCTCTAAGAGCAATTTTGTGTGGAGGTGGATGGTGACAAGAGTGAGTAGAACCATCATGTAAGTGCATAGTAACTTGTGTCCATTTTGCTAAACAAAACCCACAACCAACAGAATCCAATTTCTGTTTCATTTCTGTAAAGTTATTTCCTATTACTTTACTCATAATTTTATATTAATAAATTTAGCGTTTGGTGTGATTTCTTCAACTCCAACTAATTCATATTTTAATGAATTCATACCATCAGATTTATAATCCCACTTTCCTTGTTGCATTTGATGAACAAATCTTTTTTCGTTTCTTGCAGTAGTTTCACCTTTTGCCCAAACATCCTTACCATGTTCATTTTTAACCAAACCTTCATCTTTGTGAGGTAAACAAAACATTTTACCAGGTGTTCTATGAGGTACTGTTGTATGAGGGATGGTTATTTGTTCTGATTTAAATTCACAATTATATACTACACCATTATTATCATTATCTGATTTATCATCAACCAAATTATCTTTAAAATCATAGTGAAGAACTAACCCATCATCATCAACTTCTTTATGTATATTTGAAACTTCATCTGATGTCAGTGCTCTATTCCACATTCTAACATCTGCAATATCTCCTTTAAACCACCTCGAAGGGTCATCTTCTGCAACTGAAGTAGTTGTACCTAAATAATAATTTACATTACCATATCTTTTTAACATTCCTTCAAAGTGTTGTGGTGAGTGAGTACCAGTTCCCCATCTTGCATCAGATTCTTTACCATTCATATAAAGATGAATATTATTTTCATCTACAACAAGAGTTACCCAACTCCATCTGTTCTCATAGTTTTTCATCCATTGATAAAGATGTTGTCTTTGATTGTTCCAAAGTTGTGCTGTATATGCTCTTGAGTTATTATAAGATAACCCATAATCATAACCTGGTCTACGAAGAATTGGATATTCACAAAATCTTCTATCCATATCCCCCACCAACCAAATTGGAACTTTTTCTTCTTGTTGGTGAGCTCTTACTAATACTGAAATTGTATGTGAACGAGATGTTAGATTTCTAAGTTTTCTTGTACATGGAATTTCTACATAAGAATCTTTACCATTAAAAGATAAAAAGGATTGTATATCTTTCGTATAATCTAATGTATCTGTTTTAGTATATCCTTCAAGAACACATCTCCAAAAAAGGTCATCATCCTCCATTCCCCAATCCCAATAATCATTTGAATAACCATTGGTTTTTTCTAATTGTTCTTTTGAAAATAAAACTGCACCACCAAAATATTCTTCATACTTTAGTTCATAGTTCATTTGTGATATTTGTGTTGCAATGTGTCTTGGAGCATCTATTGGAAAAGAGTAATCACACCCACCATCTTCTTCAGGTATCATATCTATATCATGAAATACAACATAATCACATCCTTCTTTCAACGCCCATTCTGCAGCTATATTTTTTGTTGCACCTCTATTAAATAATTTATCATCAACTTGATGACCGAAGTAAATACAATAATCAATACCCTGTCCTTCAAGGTATTTACCAATTTTAGGTATAAACTCTTTTAGGTGAGCTTCTCTATTTCTATATGGAACACAAACTCCTAATTTCATATTGAATCTGCAATTAGTTTTTTAAATTTTGTTGTAGACCAACCATGGTCTCTATTTAAATAGTGAATTGGAATATTTAACTCAAAACCTGTATAAGTTCTTCCTCTATAATCATCACCTAAAAATCTTATATCAGGCCTTATTCCTTCTAATACATCTAACAAATCAGATTCGTATGTATAAGTTATTACACTATCTATATATTTTATTGAATATAAAACTTCTACTCTTTCATCTACTGAAAGTATAGGTTTTAATTTTTCTGGTCTTTCAATTGATGGGTCAGTATGTAATAAGATAATAAAGTTTTCACAATATCTTTTACATTCTTTAAACATTTTTATATAGCCAGGATGAATAACATCAAAGTTACCTGCAATTACACCTGTTTTATACATACTCATTGGACTCATAACTCTAAAGAAATTTTTGTAACCAAATCATTTTCTTCTTTACCTATTTCTTTAAATCTTAAAGTATTTAACCCATCTATTCTAAAATCATCAATATCTGTTCTTACTTGGTTGTAATATTTTATTTGATTTTTTCTTGTTTCGGAATGTACCCATCTATTGCCTTTAGATGAATTTGTTTTGTGCTTAAGTGATTTAAATCTTGAATCTCTTCTAAATGGTTTTGGTAGAAAAGTTTTAAAAGAATGTTTGTCTTTATATAAATATATATTATTTAGTTTTACATCATATTTCTGTCCTAAATCTATACAATTGTTTTTAAAAGATAATTCTGGTAATATTTGTGAATATAAAAATGATGAAGATTTGAATTCACCAAAGTTTCGTATTTTTGGTTTTTTAGGATTGTTAGAAATTTCTTTTATTTCTTCATCATTTAAGGCAATATCGTATATTTCAATATCCGATATGAGACCGTAAAAGAAATCTTTATTTGTTTCTTTTCCACTACCAGCACCAATATAAATTTGAGTAGAATCTAAATTCATAATCTCACATCCCATTTCAACTTTATCTATAAACTCACCATCCACATAAAAACTAACTGTGTAATGATTTGAACCTTTTAACATACCAGGTACTTCATACTTCATTGTAAGATGTGCCCATCGTTCTCCTAATATTTCAGAACTTATTGAATATGGTTTTTTATCCGCATCATAAACTTGACAGAAAAATCTTCTAAATGAATTATAGAATATACCAATATTATATCCTGGTATTGATATAATTGGAAACTCATCATATTCTTTATTTTCGTTTAGTTTAATATGTGATGGTTTTACCATTACTGAAATTGTAAAATCATCTTCTAATAAATAACTTTTTGTAGTTTTTAGTAGTATGTGTGATTTATCTTCTTTAAATTGAAAGCTTTCTATTAACTCTACATCTCCATCGCCGGTTTTTTCATTATCAATATCCAAATCTGATTCGATACATCTTATCAATAAATCATCATCTTCAAATCCCCATCCCCAATATTCATTAGAGAATCCATTGATAGTTTTGAAATCTTCTTTGGTAAACATTGTTACTCCACCAAAGTAATCAAAGAATGTGGTTTCGTAATCGTGTTCTTGTAGGTGAGTTGCTAAATGTAGAGGTTTATCTGAATACGAATAATCTACATCTTCAGGCAACATATCAACATCATGAAATACAAAATAATCACACCCTTTATCTAAGGCATACTTATATCCTGCATTCAGAAGTTTACCTCTGTTAAAAGGTTTATCATCTGCCTGTTCAACGATGAAGATTTCGTAATCAATATCCTTGATATATTCTTTCATATGAGATAAGAACCTTTTCAGTTGTTGTTCTCTATCTCTATATGGAACGATTATACCAAGTTTATGAGTTACTTTCTTCTCCTTGAGTTTCTGTTGTCTCTTGGATTCTTTCACTACCTCTTTCTGGTCTATTTGATGTTCCTACTGTCTTTGATTTAGCGATTTGGTAGAACTCGTTTAAGTACCACTCCAATCTTTCTTGCCACATATCTGCGTTTAAATCATACAACCAATCGTTAATATCACCAATTGAATCAGCGATTGATTCAAGAGCCTTAACTCCTCTCTCTTCAAGAGATTTAGTTTTCGTTGTCTCGTTCTTTGCCATAATTGTAATTTAGTTTTTTATTATAAATTAATTCTTCTTTTAGTTTTTCAAAAATAAAACCTTCCAATCCTTTTTCATCAATAGGAAAAGAGGCTTCTTCTATCCAATCTTGTAATCTTTGGGGTTCCCACTTAAGATTTTCTAATTCATCTTCTATTTTTTGTGGTTCCCATTGTTTTGTATCTATTTCTGCATTTATTTCTTGTAATCTGTATTCAAGTTTTTCTTTTTCTACTCCTAAATCTTCCAAACGAAATTTTATATCATCTCGTTTTACTTTTTTCATTTTAATATCTTCGTTGATATCATCAATCGTAGTTTGTTTATCATACCATCTTGAAAAATACTTACCAATGTTTGCTGTTTTTGAATTTCTTTTAAATAAAAACAAAGTTTCTACTATCAATATAATTTTCAGAAATATTGATTTATCATCTGTACTTGGTTCTGTTAAATCTTTTAAATCAGAATCAAGCTTTTCAAGAGCTTTTACTACTTTTTCGTTATGTAACAATTCTAATAAGTTCATAATCTTTTTTATTTTGTATATCTAATATTGAATATTTTAATGTAGATAATCCAATTGATTTATAATCTAAACTATTTGGTATCACATCGTGAAAAAATATATCAGAGTTTTCTGTTATATCAGGGTCATATTCATAATATCTTTTTATAATATCAGTATCCTTTTCATGTACTAAAGATTTATATTTTGTTTCAAATCTTTGTGGTAGATACAATTCATTTGGAGTGTTAGTAATATTATTACTATTAACTACTCCATAATATTTTAGATGATTTTTATTTTTACCATAATCCAATAGTGTAGAATTTTTATATAAAGAATCATATCTAATATTCATTGCAGGTACAATTCCTTCTTTTACCTCCAATTCATTTAATACAGAATTACCTTTGGTATATAAATTTTTTAAAACATCTTCTTCTATAAAGGTATCAAATATTAGGATGTTTGAAATCATAACAGATGTTTTTTTATCTGATATTTTTATAAAATGTTTTTTGTAATCATAGATTTCAAAATCATCTTTTAGTTTTACTTCTTTTGATTTTTCATTTATAGATAATTTCAATAATTTATTTTTAGAATCATATGAGTAAGTACAATGATTCCATCTATTTCGTGAATACGATAAAATTGATTCTGTGTGTTTTTCGTTATTATCCCAAATTTGTGCTATAATCTCATTTCCTCTACTCAAAAATATTCCACTATCACATCCTTCAAATGCAAATAGATTTTTTTTCATTTCTCTATTTGTATTATCATTGAACCAAAAAGATATGGTAAATGAACCATTTAACATTTTTTGTGTAATTGGATTTAAAGAACCATATATGTAATCATCTTTATCAAATTTGTTGTAATGAATATTTTGGATTCTTTTTTCAATTGATGGTTTTACATTTTCAATTCTGTAAGGTAGAACATCTAATTCATCGTAATTTGAGTAAACATTATTTAAATCATAAAATTTTTCTAAGTATGCTCCACTTCTTTGTAATCTGTAAAGTAAATCTAAATCTTCGAAACCATAACCCCAATATTCATTTGAATATCCATTTGCATTTTCAAAATCCTCTCTATTGATTAGTATAACTCCACCGAAATATTGTGGGTAAGGTAATTTGTTATCATGAGCTTCTACATTATTTGCCAAATGAGTTGGTGATTCGGGATAACCATAATCACATTCATCGTTCATAGGTAACATATCAATATCATGAAAAGCAAAGTAAGTGTATTCTTCACCAACTTCTTTTGATGCTGTGTTACACAGCTTTCCATAGTTGAATGGTCTATCATCTGTTTGTTCTGCAATAAAAATAGTATAATCTATTCCTTTATCTTTAAGAAACTCGTGCATATGAGGTACAAAAACATCTAAGTGGTCTTGTCTATCTCTATAAGGAACAATAATTGCTAACTTATCTTTCATTTATATTTTTACTATAACATCTTTAAGCATACTCCAATGAGTATAACAAATATACGAATTTTTTTTGACATTTACAAATAAAAACTCATCTTTTTTTACATCAATCTTCCAATCATTAAGTTGGATAGCTCGATACATCTTTTTATACTCTTTCCAATACGAATAATCTTCTTTAGTTTCTGAAACTTCTTTTAATCTTTCCAAAACCGTAGAATCCCATTTGAAATGGTGTACTTGTATGAATCCTTTTTCTATTGGATATCGTTTAGGATGGTTCCATCCTCTTTCTCTCCAAGTATCAGTATCACCAATCACAGCAAAGTGTTGTCCTGGTGTTACATCTACTGAACCTTTCATCACACAACATTTATTCGGCATCGCTCCACTCATAGGATATCTAAAAAATCCAGCAAGTGGAAACGATTTCCAAATATCAGTTTCTTTTGTTACTAAAGGAAACTCTCCCCTCTCTCCTATCCTATCGAGGAATCCTCCTGTGATAAACTCCCATCCATTTTCTTCACATTCTTGAATCATTTCTCGAATGTCTTTTGGATATACATGAAGTTCATCATCATCCGAAACCACCCACCATTCTTCTGGTTTAGTTCGTTTAACTTCGTTATAAAGTTCGGTTACTCTCTCCCAATTAAATTTTGGTTCTGTTACAACTTTATATGGTTTAATACCTAAGTTTACTACTTCTTCCAATATACCATCCAATTCATGTTGTCTATAAACAACTACATAAATTTCATCTACGATGTTTTCGTAGTGTTTAATCATATGTGGAAGGAGCGTTGTGTTGTGACCAACAACTGTAACCAAGTTTAGTTTTTGCATCTTTGAAGAATTGTTAGACCTGTTGATGCTGGTTTAGTTTTAAATATACCATTATTGAAAAAGTTGAAAATTTCCCAATCTTTATTTTCTTTTAACTCTTTTACCAACTTAGAAGGCCCATTTGTAATTTCTTGATGGTCATTTGTTTTAATATCATCTGTAACAATATATTCTTTTTCAAATGATTCATCTGTATCGTGTATTGAAACGATACCTTTTGGTGAAAGTAATTTTGTATATAATTCAAAATCTTTTTTTACATCTTCATAAGAGTGTCCTGCATCAATATGAAGGTAATCTATTTTAATATCTTCTTTTACGAAAAAGTTATAATATGCATTTTCAGTAGTATCTAAAATAACTCTTGGATAAAAGTTTTCTCTAAGAAAACTTCCACTATCTGTCCAATCAGTAAAACCACCAACTCCATTATCTGCATCTACTAAAAAGGTTGAACCAATATCTCCCCAATTATAATCTCTATTTCCTTCAAAGATTTGTGAATCATATAAATCAACTCTTGCCTGTGTCATGATTCGTGGAATAAATCCACCACCACTTCCTAAACACACACAAGTTTTAGCCCTCATATAATGAATCATAGAATAAACTAACAATCCATCACCAAGTGTTAAATCAGTTGCTCCATGTGTCCATCTATAAGGAACTTTTTTTAATTCTACAAAATCATTACCATTAGAATCTTTTTGGTTTGATTGATTGTGAGTAAAAAAGTCTTTTATGAAATCAAGGTTAAAGAGTGTCATACCTTTTGTATATATATAAATATATGAAATTTATCTTTCTAATAAGTTTTGAATGGCCTTCGCCCATTTTTCTTTATAATCATATTTTTTCATATATGATTTTATTTTATTAAATTCTTGCAATCTAACTTCATGAGAATCAAATAAAATTTTCTTAATACATTTATCAAATTCATTTTTTGAATTTGCTCTATATTTGTAATCTAATTCTTTTGCCCAATCTGTATGTATGATAGGAAGTTTACCATAATCAACGGCTTGAAATATTGAATATCCAAATGGTTCCTTAAAATATGCTCCATGAAAAATACCAAAATCTTTTTTCATAAATGTATGGTGTATTGTTGGATGCCATTGAAAGAATTTTGTATTTGGAAAAGAATATGTAGTAGTGTCTTTTAGATTTTGAAAATCGTATTTACCAGTTAAAATATAACCTTCATATCCATGCATCCAATGAATACATTTTCTTGATTCACATCTTGAAGCAAATCCTAATTTACCGTTATCAATTAAATCATTCTGTAAATTGAAATTGTATTTGAACTCATAATAGTTTGGAACTTTGTAGGTATAGTTTGGAAAGTTTTCAATTACCTTAGATGTATTATTTCCAATCCAAACTCTTTCTTTAAATGTTGCGTAATAGTCATCACAAAATTTTTCATCAACCAAAGTATTAAATTGTAATCTTTTTAATTCAGGTATTGAATCTACAACTTCTTTCATCTCTCTTGGGTAGGCATGAATAAAAACCATTTCAAACTTATCTTCATAATGCCAAATGTGTTCTCTTTTATAATAATGAGAATGAAGTGAATAAATACCATTACACTTTTCCAACCATTCTTTTGTTTTATTTGGGTCATCTCCATGAAAATGATAATCCAATCCTTTTGGTAAAGATGATGGTTTAAAGTTTGTAGGTCTTTTTGAATCTATAAGTAATTTCCAATTAGTTCTTTTTTTGAGATTAACCCAAACCGTTTCTAAAAAGTTATTTACCCAAATATCTGCACCACCTTGAATTGTATTTCCTGCACCAGTACAAATTAAAATTTTTGTACCCATAGGTTTTGCATCATTTATATAAGTAATTTTATTTTCTTCTCCTAATTCTCGATTTAATATAGAGAGAATTTCATCTAAGTTTATTACATCACCCATATCAGTAAGGTATGTAAATAATCTTTTTTTAATGTTTTTTGCTGGAACTCCTTTTATAACCATTTTTTAAATTTTTTATATTGAACCACTAATTTGAGCCTCTAATTCATTTACTTTTGTTGATAATTCTTGTATTGCCTTTATCATAGGAGCAATAAATTCTGTATATCTAAGTGCGTATTTTGATTCTCCTGAATATGTCCAATTATCTATTGAACTGAATTCATCTGGATTCTTTTTTATAATATATTCAGGAACTAATTCTTCACTTCCACTATTATATAAATCAGTTCTTATAAATCCACCAAAATCATCTGTATGTACTGAAGATGATGCAAGAGATTCCGATACTTCTTGTGAAATTAATCCATAATGAGTTCTACTACCACTTATAAAATTAAATTTTACAGGTCTTAAATTATTTACAAAATCTAATCCTAAAATCGAACCACTAATATTTTCTTTTTCATTTCTATCGGATGTATTAACTGTACCACTGGTTGCGTAAATATCATCCCACAAGAAATTTGCATTTCCTATATCAAGGCCGTTCGTATATCTTGGTACTATATCACTATTAAATCCAAGTTGGTTTGTATTTGTACCACTATATTGTCTTGATACAGATAGTCCCCTAAAAGCACCCTGACCATCTACATCCAACATACTTGTAAGACCATATCCTGCGGAATAATCTTTATGATACATTTTTATTTTACCACCTTTAATAGATATTACTTCAGGTGTTCCAGTTACCGTATCAGTACGAAGAATTTGGATATAGTTAGTTGTATCGTTTAAAATTTGTATTCCTTTTGATGATATTTCAATAAGGTTAGATGGTATTACAACGGTAAAACTAAGTGAATTATACCCAACTGATGTAACACTATTAGTTGTTGTACTATAAACTGGTGGAATACTACCATACATTCCTGTCGATTGGCTGGGTTGTTGTACATATCCACTCGCCGCACCATTTCTAATTCGATAAAATGCGTTATAATTTCCTGAAGATAAGGACACCGTCTTTGAAACCGAAGCGAAAGATGTTGATGCAGGAGATGAAGATGATGTATTTGTATAACTTTGCCAAGATGAACCATTCCATTGATACCCATTTTGGGTTTTTGCTCCTCTTGCTACAATTGTTTGTACATTTACAGTTGTTTCTACATTAGTAGATGTGTTTTTAAATATTAAATCAATTGTAAAATAATGTGCCTTCGCAACCACAAGTGGAACATGAAGTTGATAAGTAGTCATCCCATTATATGATGGGTAACCAGTAGTTACATTTCCTGTAATACTTGAGGGTGTACTCATTGTTAAAGAAGAGAGGTTTGCTAAACCTGTAACTTCAAAAGTACCCGCTTGAGGTATTGTGAATGTAGTAGCGGTTCCTACTCCATCTATTACTCCAGCCAAATCTTGGTCCGTTGAATTATACTGAACTGTTGAAGTTGTACCACTTGAAGTTCTATTAGAAGGTAATGACCAGTTTCCTCCACTCGAACCATTATTATTTTCAATACTCGAACCTTGATTTCCACCAGCGGCTGAAACCCAAGTATTTTCAGGATGAATACTTATTTTTTTATCTACATTATTACCATCAATTTTATATCCTTGTATTTCTGGTATTGAAGGTTCAAATACTAATGAACCAGTACCAGGTGCACTTACATCATATTCATTTCTTAATCTACCACCTATACTTGGAGATTCTACTATCCAACTACCAAGAGTACCACCATCAATTGAAAATGAACCCGAAATAGTAGCATCTTGTGCTGTCATATTTCCAGCATTATCAACATTGAAATTATCTCCAATTGTCATAGTACCACCTTGAATAGATGAACCACTTACAGTACCACTAAACTTTGCATTACCATCAGTATCAATATAAAAGTTTTTTGCTGAAATATAAGCATCGTTTGAACCATCTATACCAAAAATAATACCAGTATTTGTAAATACTCCATCTCCACCAGAAGTTGGAGAACCTCCTTTTATCGCCAATGAAGTTATTGCCCAACCACCAACAGAACCACCCGTTTTATCTGCATCATTATCTTGATATCCTGAATCATTATTAAATCCACTAATATCATCACCAGGTTGAGCCGCTGTACTTCCTGCAGAAGCACCATCTACAACATCTGATGCACTTGTTTCTATTGAACCAACTTTTAATGCTCCTGAGAATGTTCCACTTGCCGCTTCTAATGAACCTTTAAATTTAGCGTTACCACTCGCATCTATATAAAATTGTGGTGCGGATATGTAACCAGTCGAACCTAATCTCATACCACTTGTTGTAAAGGCGGCATTTCCACCACCACTTACAGTACCACCTTGTATTTCAGTTGATGTAATTGTCCAACCACCAACTTCACCATCTGTTTTACTTGAATCATTTTTTGGTGAATCTGGTCCGAATGTAAACCATGTACAAATTGGTAAAGTTGTTGTATCATAAAATGAAGAATCTAAGAAAAATCTTTGTCCAGCATTTGTAGATATACTATTTGTTAAAGTTGAATTATGATACCATAAAATTCTTGTTCCATCATATACAATAGTAAAATAATCTCCATTAGTAATAGTAACATTTGCTGCACCACTAGCATTACCACTACCCACTCTTTCTATTGCTTGAGTACCATTAATATACCAATGATAATCAATAGAAGTATGGTTTGTATCTGTTGTTGGGTCTGAATTTAACCCCATCATAAATCTTCTACCAGATGCTGTATTTTCAACTTTAAATGATACTACCGCTCCATCTGTAAAAGATACACCACTTCTAACTTCTCCATTCCACACATTATCATTTGCAGTTTTTCTAAGTTTTCTACCATCTATTTCCATGTTAGATGTTAGAGATAATTCAAAACTATCTATTGAACCAGTTAGAAGTGCATTTTCACCAACATTATCTGCGTATGATTCTGCCGCATTAATAGCATTTGATTCTGCAGTATTAGCATATCCTTGAGCTTGTGTTTGAGTAGCCGCATCACCACCAGTTACAGTTATTGAACCTTTGATTTCTAAACTACTACCATCCCACTTTAAATATCGTGTTCCATCTGAATTTACAAGTGATGTTTTTGCCGTACCACTATCGTATCCTAAAAATATTCCTGCTCCTTCGTAAGATGCCGCACCAATTGAAATGTATGGATTTGCGTTAGAGTTCGCATGGTCTGAATTTAAAGCAATTACAGGATTAACACCATCCGAACCAATATTTATGGTTCGATTAGCATACACATCTTGAGCAAATAAAATATCAGTTGCAACTGAACTAAATTCTGCTCCAAAGGTTTCCCAATCTGTTGAAGAACCAGGTGTTCCCCAATTTGATGTTCCACTATCAGATGGGTTTGATGCAAGATAATAAGTTCCACTATATTCAACTACATCTCTACGAGTTTCAGAATAATAGTAAGTTGTACCACTATCGTATTCTCCTCTATAAACTACACCAGGTCCTACTAACTCTCTTCCAAACCCAATGTAATCTAAAGATTGTACTGTTAGTGTACCCGCTGAACTTACAAAAGTTAATTGTAAAACAGTATCTCCACTACCATCTGCATTTGTTTTAGCAGCTACTGTATAATTTCCATAATTATCTGCATCTTGGTAAAGAACGATTACATCACCAATTTCAAGGGTTCTTTGACAATAAACTTTCATATCAGTAGAAAAGTTATTATCAGATGTTAAAGTTGCACCTAACCCAAGATAACCAATATTAACAAAACTGGTATTTGTTGTAATTGCAGTTGCACTTGTATTCCATAATCCATAATGTGTATTTGAAATTGTTGGTGTACCTGTTGTTCCTGGTGAACCATCAAAAGGAGTTGAATCTAATGAATCAGATACTCTTAATGATGTTGGTGATAGAGGTGGTTTAGCATCTTTTACCTTTACAATTTTTTGTTGACCGGTTCTACTAAAAGATGTTCCATCAAATCTCTTTCCACTTGCAGTATATGTAATTGTTACTTTATCTTCATCTTGGTCCATATCATCATGGTCACTAATAGTAAAAGTTGTTGTACCATTACCACTAATAGTACCAAGTTGAATTGAGTTAGCTGGACTGATTGAAGTTGATATTGTATATTGACCATCTCCCGCAGTACCAGTTGTGAATGTTAATAAATCTGCTCCTTGATATACTTCAATATCTGTACCCGTATCAGTATAATCATCTACAAAACCTCCATTAGTTGCAATAACATCTTCGAAAGGATTACTTACATCAACTGTTATTGCACTACCACCATCTTGTAAAACTTTTATTGAATCCGAATCTGTATATACAACAGAATCTTCACTATTTGTTAACGATGCAGTTATTGGGAATTTTTTAATACCACTTTCAAAATCACTTACAAAATCGGTGTATCTTGCATAAACCGTATCTCCAGTCGTAGTAGTACTTCCACCGGTCGGGGAATCATATAAATTTTTACCAAATGTCCAAGTTACCGAACCTGTAATTTGTGATTTAATCGCATTTATTTCTAAATAAGATGGATTCCACACAGAAGTAGTTTCTGGTTTAATAAAGTTACCACTATCACTTATATCAATTTCTAAATCTTTAAACTTAATACCATCTTCACCAATACTAAATGTATATTGTCTATCTAACTCGGTATTCGAAGTATCTGAGTTATCTATAAAGCCTATTTCAAAACCACCTTGAAGTGCAGTTACTGCAGTTGGTGTGTATTTTAATCTTCCACTTGGTAAGGTTGAACCAGATACAGTAATACCATCAAAATCAGAAGGACTAGAACCTGTTCTAAATGTATTATTTCCATATGGTGAATTTTGGTCATAAGTAAATTCTCTTAATATACCATCTATATTTTTATAAAATCTAACTTCTGTACTTCCACTTTCTAATGCACCATCTTTTAAGTTTCCAAATTCATCTGCAGGGAAATTGTGTGATTCATTTGTAAAAAATACAGTATATATTCTTCCTTTACCTACACCATATACTTCTACTTCATCATCTACATTTGTATAAGATTCACCTTGTTCTCTTGCTCTTACTTCAAAAAAAGCAGTTCCATCAACTGCAGGTAAAGAACCACCATCGGTTGGTATTTCTATTGTATTGGTTGTACTAAATGCTTGTATTTCAGTATCATTTTGTAAAAATTGAAATTCAGGTGTTCCATATCCTTGTGCAGAACCTGTTAATCCAATTGTGTTTGAACCTGTTACATTTCCATAATCATCATATTTGATAATAAACCTATCTGTTTTTAGTTTTACTGCTTTTGCAGGGTCTCCATCAATACCTTCTTTAGAAACTGATAAATCAAATCTTACAGTTTTATTATAAACTTCAGTACCTTCTGAGTTTTTGTAATCAATAGATGCAGAACCAATTATTCCACTTGTAATAAATGTACCACTTCCATCTCCTACCGAATCAGTAAATAATGTAATTATCTCATCATCAAATGAAGCAGAACCTGCGGTATATCCTAAACTATTTATGTGAAATGTATTCGGACTTCCAAGTACTGCATCATATGTGTATTCATCACCACCTTCTTGAACAATTACTTCCATTGTTTGTGGAGTTTCAAATCCTGCTGAACTTGAATTAATTGTTTGAGTTGATGGGGAAACTTTTGTTAATACATTTGGTACTGCCTTTTTAGATTTGGTATATGATACAACCTTTTGGAATGATTGTGATGTTACATTATCACCAGCAAGATATTCTATATTAAGAGTAAGTGAGCCACTATCTTTATTGGTATCAAAACCTGTTATAGAATAAAATTCGTTTGTAGGTGAAGTTGAGGAAGCAGTAACATTTGATTCTGTAATAGTTTTTATATCAAATGTATTTTTTTCTCTTGCACTATCTGAATCATAATCATCGTGTGGAATTTGATTATTTCCGATAAACATTTGTACCGAACCACTTGAAGAATTAAATCCACCAATAACCTCACCAGTTGATTTTGCTTGAAATGAAGTTGCTTCGTTTGAAAGTACAAGTGAAACCGCATCATAATTAATTACTTTAGAAATTGTAATCTCATCTGATTGATTATTTCCAAATACATCCGAACCCGTAAATGAATAAGTTACCTCATCAAAATTATTTGCAGCAAAGGATTGTGAAAATGCTGTTGCAGAAATTGTATATGTATCAATTCCACCTGCAGTTGAAACATATGTTAGTTCCGGTAAGTTAGAACCACTATTTACCTCAATTGGTGTTATTAAAGATGCAAGATTTTTTCTCTGTGCTCTAATTGTTATATTTTGTCCACTTGGTTTTGGTGAAAGAGTTGTTGGTTCGTAAATGAATTGGTTTGCATTAGAAGTTACAATAAGTTGAGGTGCATTATCACCATCTTCTAATCTAAATACAGTTTCAAATTCTTGTACATTTTCAAGAGATGCGGTATAAATAATTGAACCTACTCTAATAATACTTTCAGATGGAATGGTTGGTGTATCCAAACTACCACTAAAGTTTGCAATAGTAATTAGTGCACCTACCGGTGTTATTGAAGTTAATAAACCAGGATAAGAACCAGTCCAACTTGAACCATAAACCAAAGCACCACTATCATGATAAGATTGAGATGTAATTAAATTACCACCAACATCAAATGCTTGTGATACGAAGGTTAATGAACCTGTAAGATTTTGTCTTGTTGATTTAAATTGTAATGTTTGATTTGGTGGATTTGCAATTGAACCACTTGAAAATCTAAATGCATTTCTATCTGATTCAAATGTTAAAAGTTTACCACTTGTTGGAAAATCATTACCACCATCAAACTCTTTTGAAGCCAAAACCTCAACAGGAATAAAATTGTTATTTATATCATAAAACTCAAATTTGAAATCAAAAGTTTCAATTGCAGTTTTTCTTGGTATATCTTGTATAATTGTAAATTCATCTGGAGAAAATGAAGTTTCTTGTGCATTTCTTATAGATACATTAGATATATACCAATCGGCACCCCTAACATCAAATCTAAGTTTAGCATCTCCAGTATTTTTTGCAATAATATTTTTAGTTATATCTTGTTTTGTTTGTAATTGTACTGAACCACTAAGAACTAAGAAATCTTCAATAAAATCAGATGAACTTAGTGAAGCAGTAAGTAAATAGTTATTTTCAGAACCAGAATAGTATGTACCTTTTTCAACATGCAAACTCCATGAAGTAGGACCATCGTATTCATCGGGCTGCGAAAGATAATCATACTGAGA